>Ga0222712_10000011_pt1 | contig 255762 bp, 221 predicted proteins | sample C33_657DmetaG_FD_165043 | JGI IMG/M metagenome (GOLD analysis project Ga0222712, IMG submission 165043) | Estuarine water microbial communities from San Francisco Bay, California, United States - C33_657D | ecosystem: Environmental > Aquatic > Marine > Unclassified | place: USA: California...
TATTATAATTCAATTCACTATCCCCTTGAAGTACACTACTTAACCAAGCCTCACCAATATAATGTGTATTAGGAGCCAATGGCCCTTCAGGTAAAAAAGAGGTAACCGTATATTGGGTGTTTTGTGCTAAACCAAGTATTGGTAGAAGCAAAAGTGATAGGAGGGTAATTCTTTTCATTTTTATATTCGTTTGATTATTTAAGTACTGAAGTTAATCAAAGAAAAACAAAAAGATGCAACTACCCTAACTCACTGACGGACAAAGAAAAAGCCATCATTTCTGATGGCTTGTCCAGTGTGGCTCCCCTTTTCGACGAAAGATGCAACTATAATACGATGATTGAGTATGTGACAATTAGGAATTTGAAATCATAAATTGTTAAAATAAATGATTTCAATTGTTCTATCTCATCAAAGTAAAAACATATTCATCATAAACCTTGCCATCTTTCAACAAAGCATCTTTGAATTCTGCCTCCTTTGAGAACCCACATTTTAAAAGTAAATTTTGAGATGCAATATTTTCTCCAAAAGTTTTGGCAATAATTCGAGTTATATGAGTTTCTGCAAAAACCTTATTAGTTATTTGGGTAATCGCACTTTTAGCAATTCCTTGTCCCCAAAATGCTTCACCAAGCCAAAACCCCAACTCACCATTATTTACGTAATTTTCTGTTAACAATTGGATTTCTATTCCGCCAACAAGTTCTTGGTCTACCTCAATAGCAAACAAATATTTAAATGGGGAATTAGTCGCAAATTCCAAAAAATTAAGTGCAGATTCCATTGTATATGGATAGGGGAATCTATCTAATAAAAATCTTGAAACAGACTTGTTATTGGCATTTTTTTGTAAAGATTCCGCATCACTAATTTTCCACTTCCTTATTATAACTTCTCCCATAAACAAATTTTACAGTATGATAAAATTACTAAAAAGATGCAGCACACCTAACTCACTGACGGACAACAAAAAAGGCGACATTTCTGTCGCCTCGTGCACTCTTGCTCCCCCTTCAGGACTTGAACCTGAGACCCTCTGATTAACAGTCAGATGCTCTAACCAACTGAGCTAAGGAGGAGTGTTCCCTTTAATGGGTTGCAAAAATAATGAAATTTAGCTAAGTACAAAAGTTTAAAAGAAAGAATTAGGCTTAAAACCAATAAAAAGTCCATGGGGACGGAGTTCTACTGGGTAGGTTTTTAAGAAATAGCCCTCTCCCGTTGTGTTACGGCCATTTTTCATGTCAAACGCGTATCTGTGTAAAGGACAAACCACTTGGCCTAAAGGGTTGATATAGCCCTGTGCCATCCTCCCACTTGCATGGGGACATTTTTGAGCAAAGGCAAAGTAGTCCTCCTTGAATTTAGCTAGGGTAATTTTTTTGCCATCTACTTCCAAATCTAATAAATGATTATCGGGCCAGTCTAAACTCAATGGCGCATCTGTGACTAAAACCCAATGCATTTCACCTGTAGACATAACTAATAGAATACGGTCTTGTAAGGATATTTAATTTGATACATGTCTCGCACATTATGTAAAATAATGGTTCTTAATTCATCAATGTTTTGCTTTTCAATGGCGGATACAAAAACGCAATTGTTACTGGTTGCATTGGTCCACCTTTCTTTAAGGTCTTTCTCTAAATCTTGTTTTACTTCGTCTGAAACCCATTCATCAAAATAACGATCACGGTATAAATCCATTTTATTAAAAATAGTTAGCACCGGTTTATTGAATGCTTTTAGTTCTTGTAATGTTTTATTCACCACCGCAATTTGGTCTTCGTATTTAGGATGCGAGATGTCCACCACATGTAATAATACATCGGCCTCGCGCACTTCATCCAAAGTGCTTTTGAAAGATTCTACTAAATGATGCGGTAGTTTACGAATGAATCCCACCGTGTCGCTTAATAAAAATGGTGTGTTTTCAAAAACTACTTTTCTGGTGGTGGTGTCTAAAGTTGCGAACAATTTATTTTCTGCAAACACTTCACTTTTACTAATTAGGTTCATAATCGTGCTCTTACCCACATTGGTGTAACCCACTAGTGCCACACGTATGAACTCACCACGGTCTTTACGTTGTGTGAATGCTTGTTTATCTATTTCTTGAAGACGCTTACGGAGTAAAGTAATTTTATCCTTTACAATACGTCTATCTGTTTCAATTTCTGTTTCACCGGGACCACGTGATCCAATCCCCGCACCTTGTCTTTCCAAATGCGACCACATCCCTTTCAATCTTGGTAAAATGTATTGATATTGTGCTAACTCTACTTGCACTTTTGCTTGTGCTGTTCTTGCACGACGTGCAAAAATATCTAAGATTAAATCGCTTCGGTCAATCACCCTGCACTTAGCTTCCTTTTCGATATTCTGTATTTGTGATCCTGTTAACTCATCATCAAAAATCACCACATCAATATCCTTCGCCGCAACATATTGTTTGATCTCCTCTAGCTTACCCTTACCCACAAATGTTTTACTATCTGGATGAGGTAACCTTTGTTTGAAAACTTTAATTGCTATTGCCCCAGCAGTTTCAGCTAAAAAAGCCAACTCCGCTAAATATTCATTGACCTGTTCTTCGGTATGTTCTTGTAGAATCACGCCCACTAAGACCGCCTTCTCTTCCTCCTTTATAATTTGCTTTTTCTCTATCAAAATGAAACTGAATTTATACAAAGATAACTCAATACCTATGTAGAATAAAAAAACCCTCCCTTAATATAAAGGAGGGTTGTAACTATTTTTATGGTAACTATAATCCGCTAATGCTTAATCCAACAGATAGTCTGTTAAATGAAGGGCCGTATCCATCACGAATTACCGGGGATACAGAGTAACCAACATTCATTGAAATGATGCCGTATCCAGCTCTTGCAGTTAAAGTGATATCGTTACTTGTGAAGAACCTTTTGTTGCTAATTTTTTGAACATATGTTTTACCGTAAAGGGATGTGCCATTGAATGTTTGGAAGTCCTTTGATTTTGTAGAACCCTTAAACAATAAACCTACTTTAAGACCTGCAGCAAATTTCCAAGACTTAGCAGGATTGGCAGGATTGGAATAGTATCTTACTTCGGCAGGTACTTGCACGTAAATTGTTGCTACTTTTTGTTTGTCAAAACGATTTGCTAAAGAATCTAATGGTCTGAAACGGATGCTATTGGCCACTTGCGCAAGATCTACATAAGTGCCTTTATCGATGTATTGATTGTTGGTACCAAATCCTATACCATAAGCAAGGCTATATTTGTTGTTGGTTCTAAAAGGCTTGTCCATCATAAAATAGATATTAAAATGACGACCAGTACCAGATGTCTTCACACTATCAGGGCCTCCAACCCAAAAATCAGCTCCTGTTTGTATCATTAAATGATCGGCAGGACGGCTAGATAAGTCGATCAATTTCTTTTCTGGAGGATTTGTTTGCGCATTCGCTAATCCGCTGAATAACAAAATAGTAAGGAGCGATAAAATTACTTTCTTCATTTGGCAAAAATAATTGAAAAAAAGGGTAGAACACTTTAAAAAAGGTTAAAATATTGGGACTTTAAGTTCAATAACAGGGTCAATTTTACTATTTTTGCAGCCTGTCATCGAAAGATGCGCGGGCCTATAGCTCAGTTGGTTAGAGCACCTGACTCATAATCAGGGGGTCCCAGGATCATGCCCTGGTGGGCCCACTCCTTGATAATCAAGCAGTTACAAGCAAGTTTTCAATGACTTTTTTGTAGCTGCTTTTTTCATTTGCACCACAATTTGCACCACAACTCTTAAGTTATAACCCGCGGAAACGTTGGGGGTCGAGTTTTTGGAGATGTGGATAGCATTTATGTATAAAATTCAATGAAATACTAATCTAATTTATTAGATTCCTGAATTAAATCTAATAAGTATGCTGCTCTCATGAAATATGCAGGATGCTCTTCATATTTATTTTTTAAAAAAATTAAACCCCCATTTGTGAATGATTCAAATTGATGGATAAGATTTTTAATTACAATTTCTTCTTCAATTTCTCCTTTTTCTAGAGCTATGAGATCAATTTCAGTTTTAGCCATTAAAGCGGAAAATATATACTCCTGTATTTGACTGAAATCTTTTCGTAATAGTTTACCAGATTTATTACCCCAATCTTTAATTGGAACTCTAAAGTTTTCTTTTTTTGCTTTTTCAGGTAGTGAAACAAATTCATTTCGGTATAGACCAAGAAAAAAGGCATAGATATAAAGTTCATAGCCTGTTTCAAAATATTTACCTCTGCTGTCTCTTTTTTCGTCTGAACCTCCACCATATAATGAAAGTTTTTCAAATACATCAACTTTATAATCTGCATTAAAATTGGGTATTTTCGTTCTAAATGTTTCAAATAAATTTTGCATAGTATTATATTTCAGAAACTAATGTGTTAATTGTGCTTAATTTGCCATTATCAAATGGTCTTTCTAATCTAACCCAGAATGCTTTATTTCTTTTAACTGAGTCGAATTCTTTTTTTATTGAAAGTTTGTTATCGTCATTTTTTATAATAAAATCTTTTAATAAAAGAATTTTTTGATTTGTATTATTATGAAGTAGATTTAAGAATGTAGAAGTTTTTGACTCTCCAAATGAGGAAGTTGGAGCATCAAATATTAAAGGATATTCTTCTAATTTCTTTCCAGCAGCAAGATCTGAAATTGCAAATAGAACAGCAATATGCATAGAAGTTTCTAAAGATTGATTTGGTGATATAAAAGGTGTTCCATCAGACTGTACAAGCTCAACATTGATACCAGTATGATTGGATGCAGACCTCTTTTTTATGAAGATGATTTTACCCAAAAATGCATCGACATTAATCTTTGCTAAAATTTCATTTGACTTGTCTTCTAATTTTTTCAAAAACTCATCAAACTTTCTTTCTTTAGTTTCTTTGAAGATCTTCTCTATATCTTTTAATAAGTCTCTTTTCTTAATTAGATAGCTATTTGCAGATTGTTCACCAATTTTGTCTCTTTGTTCTATTTTTGATTCTAAACTCTCCGAAGCTTCTTTATATTGATAATCTAAAGTAACCTTGCTTCTGTTTGCATTAATGATGTCCGTTTGCCACTGGTTATAATTTTTAATCACATCTAATAAACGTTCTTCTCCTAAAGAAGAATTTCCAAGAATTTTAGTTCTTTCTAGTTTTTCATTATCGATTTGATCTTTAAATCTATTTGAATCTTCGTCTCTACTTTTATTAAATTCAAATTTTTCTTTGATTTCAGATATAATAGATCTAAATCTTAGGATGGATGTGTCATGGTTGGTTGACATATTTACTAAACTTCTTAAATAATTATTTTTAAAAAGCACTTCATCTTCTTCAACATTCTTTTCGGGTTCTAAAGAAATTAAAAATTGCTTTAAATTATTCTCCATATACTGATACGCCTCCGTCCCTACCTTTGCTTCACGATTACATACTTTACATATTTCATCATTTAACATCTCTTCCATAGTAGCCTTATTGGGCACTCCTATTGGAAGAGGGCTAGAATTATTAATCAATTTAGCTTGTAAAATCCTTCTCCCTTTAGTTTCGCCTTTTGAAATATCAAATTCTTGTTGAATTTGTCTTTTAGCTATTTCCGCTGCTTGTATTTTCTTTGAAAATTCATTATGGATTGATTCAAAATGCATCAATATCCAAAAATCATCTAAAAGTGAAGTAGTATAATTTTCATCAATTTTAGCATCATTCTTTTGTTTTCTATCAACAAGAATGTCTATACGTTTATTTATACTTTCTAATGCATTAGCATTAACAACAAATTTTTCGGCTTCTTTAACAAGATCAATTGTAGTATTTGTATTTTGTTCAAGTCTGTCTAATTGTTCCTCTAATTGAGATTTTTTAAGTTGTGCAAGAGTAATTTGTTTTTCTAAGTTTTCAAATTCGGATTTCTTTTTAGTATTAATACGAGTATTTTCGCTTACTTCTTTCTCCGCTTCTTCTCTTAAAAACTCTATTTTGGAAGCGTATTTATCATAACTTCTTGCATCTGAGAATAAATTAATTAAATTTAATAGAGACGCATCTTGTTTTAAGATATTCAATGAACTCTCCCCCTTAAACATAGAATATCTTCTGATCTCAGGCGGGAATACAATATCTAACCATTGTTTCCCATCTACAATATCTCTTTCACCAGTTCGTGATTCTTTTATACCATCTAATATTGCTTTCGTAGTTTCTGATTTTTCAACGTTTAATTTACTAACCCTGAATTGACGTGTTATATATACTGTTTCATCTTCATGTTCACACGTTAATTTAACAGAAACTTGAAATGACTCCCCAGCAGATGCTTCAGATAGGGCTTTTTGAGAAATTAATGCACTTTCATTTGATGTATTTGAGGTATTTAATAACCATTCAATAGCATCAAAAAATTTAGTTTTTCCTTCGCCATTTTCGCCAAGAATAATATTTAAACCCTTAGAAAATTGAAACTCTTTAATACCATAATAGCAAAGAAAATTCTCAATTGTAACTTTTTTTATTATCATAAAGAATATTCATTTAAATGTTGTGAGAGTTTTGTTTTTAAAGCCTTATCTGTAATATTTGAATCGGACTGTATCGTCTGAACAATCATTGCTATTGAATTAATAACTGCATTTTCAGATTTGAGGCCGTCTTTCAGATTATTTGGCAAATCTTTTTTTAGTATTTTATACTTGTCTTGTAATAATTCATGATCTAAAAAACTATTAAGTAACTCATTTGACATATAAAAAATTTAATTATAAAGGTTAAGGTTGTATTTTTCTAAAATTGGTCTTAGTATTTCGTATGTATCAATCTTATTCAAGGATAATCCAGCAAAATCAATAACTCGTTGTAATTCGTTTTTAATCATACTTTTATCAGCTTCAATTATTTTATCATCTTGACTTTGATATGGAATTACAACTAAATCATGGATTTTAGCAATTGATTTGTCAGAATGATTTCTTAACACCCTTCCTCTTCTTTGAATAAATTGTCTCGGATTTCCTGAACTAGCACAAAATATTGCAATCTCGGACCTTGGTATATCAACACCTTCATCTAAACATTTCATTGAGGTTAGTACATCAACTTTACCTGTGGTAAAATCATCGATTACCTTATTTCGATCAACAGTTTGGGAAGTATATTGCCTAACCATAATACTTTGATTAACTTCTCTTACAATCTTAGTATAATCATTAATTAGTTTCTTATCATCATCATTTTCAACATATTCATCATATTTGGCGTAATCAGGTTCACTTCCCTCAGGTACATACACTAATGTGTATTTTAAATTACTAAAATTATCGATATAAATATCATTTATAACTCTTCTGAAAGTATGTATTTTATTGGATGCTTTGTTAATTACATTCTTTCTTTTTAATAATAAATCTGTAACTTCTTTTGAATTCTTATACTTTTTTGTGTCTTGTTCAAAATATAGCATTAACCTCTGGGTATATTTTATATATTCTTGGTTTTCTTCTTCTGTAAGCTCAACTAAATGTGGTGTATAGATATAATTACATAATCTTCCCTCTTGTAATGCTCTTTCCATTGAAAATTCATACAAGTATGGAGGCTTGTCATTAAAAAATATATTTAAAATCTCATTGCCTTCTTCATCATACTTTCTATTTGGAGTAGCAGATAACCCAAGTTTCCTCTTTAAATTAATGTTCGGTAAAATTTTTAACAAATTTGGAGAACCCATGTTGTGCACCTCATCACCGATTAACATGGTTTCATCTGGTAAGTCATTGAAAATAGACTGAAACTTAGATTTTGAAAAGGTGACGTATGTGACTATTATAATAAAAGATGTATTTGAAAACTTATTATGTGTATTATATTTTGAAATTTGTTTTAACCAGTCAGTCTTTGATGATACAAGAATAATATTATTAAAATTAAAATTTTCACACTCTTTTTTCCATTGTTGCAATAGAGCTACAGTTGGGACTAAAATTACTGCTTTATATGTAGCCTCTTGTTTATAGAGATTTAATAGGCAATTAAGTGCCGTGATTGTTTTTCCAGTTCCTGTAGCCATCGCAAATATTCCTGAATAATCATTTTCTACCCATTTATTAAAAGCTTCTATTTGATATGGTCTTGCTCCATCTATGAACCCAGCTGGAAAGTTTGGTTGATTATAGATATTTTCGATAATATCAGAAACCTTATCAAGTGAATTTTTTAAAGTTTTACTATGTAGAAGTTTATGTTTTTTATCAATTAATGTCTGTTCGTCAATTAAAAGATTTTCTATTGTTTGAATCGGAAAGGTTTCAGTAATATTTTTTAAAACATCCTCTACATCTATATAGTCAACGACATCAGATTTTTTATCAAATATATCTAGGAAATAATTCTCGTAAGATTTGATTTTTGCATCTGTACTTTGTTCCCAGGATAAATTCACGTCTAATTCCTCAAGATTTTCGACTAAACCATAATATGTGAAATTGCAGGAAGCTTTAAATTGTACCTTATTTCCATTTGTGTCATAAAATATTCCTGATTTATAATGTGCAATCCCTCTGCTATTCTTTGGTTTTATTAAAACAATTTCAATTCTATTATTTGCGATCAACCATGAAATACAGTTAAAAAAATGACTATTGTATTCGTCCAATGAATCACGCATTGACTTAATATTCTTTAAATCTAAAATTTTTGAATAAGAATTGATTGTTTCCGAATCTTTTATCGCATTTGCATCATTTTCTGAAAGAACATCATTAGCAACAATTCTCATTTTACCTCCATTATATAGAAATGTCGCAAAACCTAATGATAAAATATTAATTGCTGATGAACTGAAATACCCTAATAATAAATCAAACTTGATACTATTACTTAATGCATATAGATAAAAAGATAGAGGTTCATTAGAACTCTGTGTTCTATAAACTCTGTCTTTTGAAAACTCCATATTATGCAAATCTGTGTTCAAATTTTTTCTATAAAATTTAAAAAATAATGAATTTTGTATTATAAATTTTTATTCAATTTAATATGGGTCATTTGTATGTATAAAATTAATTGAATCAAAAATATACCTTGAAGCTAAGCTAGAAATCAAATTAGTTCTAGTAGTAAAAAAGTACTCTGTAGGTGAATTATTTTCTTCAAAACTATCATCTATTTCAGGCAGTGGTGAAATAGCTTTTTTAATTAGGGGTAAATTTCCATGAATTTGGTCCGTTAATACTGGTGGTACCAAATTAAAATCAACATTTTTAAATAAATTTGAATTTATAACTGGATTTGTTGGAAATTCAGTATTTGCTATTTGTAATTTTTCATAAATTGGCTTATCTAAAAATCTATTGTTTATTTGCCTATCGATTAAAAAGAAATTGCCAATTTTATTAATTAATAAAGTTCTATCTCCCTTGTTGTAATATGGAGGTCCTGGAATTCTTAAATTTGTTGGCTCAAAATGTTCCAATTCAGGACATTGAAGTAACAAACTTGATTGCCTTGTATAAATAAGGAATAATAATATTTTTGTAATATTTTTTCTTGAAACCGTGTCTGCGGAAAACCTTACTTTTAGGTTCAATTCAAAACTTGACTTATTTGCAGTGTTTAATATTTCAGATTGAGCATCAGCTTTAATTTCTTCAATTAATTGGCGTAAATTTCTTGAATTAGCCGAATTAGCCCCATATGTTTCAGCATGTGTTATAATTCTTTTTAATATTTTTCTTGATGTCTCTGGCAAAACTCCAGAAGATAATGAATTAACCATTCCAACTAAACCTATTTTTAATAAAATATCTCCAAGAAATCTTTGAAAATGTTTTAAATCTGGATTTGCCGGTGAAGAGTTTGACTGTAACCAGTTATTATTGTGATTATCATTTAATGATAATCGTAAATTGTAATTAGTCGAAACTAAATGTAAAATATTTGATCCAATTACAACTTCTTGCCCCCAATCATATCCTATCATTCTCATAAATGTAGTGTATTGAAAACAAGAGTGTTTATAGTTGTCAAAAGGACTACTTGAAGTATTTGTATTAGTTTTTTGATTGACGTGTATTTGATGTATAATTTCTGATGCTTTTTCAACTCTCAAGAAAAAGTTGGAAATTATTTCATTGATAAAAATTTGATTTCTTTGATCTTGTGATGGATTGCTTATATTTCGTAAATATGATATGTGTTTTCTATCAATTGTTGAAGACTCTGAGCGTATTAAAAATTTTACAAAAACCGAGTCAGCTTTTGTACCACAAGATCCTTTTACATTATTTTTTATTTGAGGCCACCTATTTTTAAAATCAGGTATTGGTATACCTGATGAACGTTCTTTCTCTAGAATAAGATTTTTAAGCAAATCCAATGCGGTAACATCTTCCCCTCTTTCATTTAATATTTCAAATAATACAAATGAATCGTCACAATTATCTGAAATAATACAAGTCATTGCTAAATGAGAAATGTAAAATTCTAAATAATTCAATAATCTTTCTATACTTACATCTATTGTAATGTTTGGCCAATCTCTAGATTTAGTTCTTAAATAATCAAGAATAATATTTAGCGCACTAGAATATTGGTTTTTATCACCCAGATAACTATAATTTAATTCATTGTTAATGATTTGAATTTCAGATTCTATAAGTGTATCCATGAAAATTCGCATCAAATTATCTTGATCATCATAATTTAATCTCGGTTTAAGCTTAGGCCAATAATTAATTTTAGGTTGTGCTTGGGAATCCCCGATTCTTTCTAATAACAAATTGTTTACATCACCTTCAGAATTTGTATTTTCTTCTTTCGAAAAATCTAATAAATTATCACTTAAATTAGTTTTAATAAAACATCTTTGTTCCCACTTAGTAAATGTTGTAAATCTTGTTGTTAGTTCAATTGCGAAAGTTCTTGGATCTAATAAAGGAATTGATGATAATCTATATTTTGAGAGCAAGTAGCCTGCATAATTTAATAAGAACAAAGTTGTGATTCTTTGTTGACCATCAATTAATTTTAATGAATTGTTATTTTGATTTTCACATAATATCGTTCCTGCATAATAATAATCGGAAAGTGTAGATGGAGTTGCAGGAGGATTAGAAACACCTAAGTTATTTAAGTGGATATCTAAGTCAGTCAATAAATCCCTTATCCCTTCACCGTTTGGCCAGTCATAATCTCTTTGTTGAAGAGGTATTGTAAAAATATTTGTAGGTAAATTTTGATTCTTAAACGTTTTAAAGGGAAAAGAAAAATAGTTTTCTTTTGAAGTTGTCAAATCATTTTCAATAGTTATTTTCATAAGCTTTTATTTATATAAAACAACTAGCACAACCTTCAGATTCAGTATCATCTAAGATATCTAATAAGTAAGGTGATTTAGTCTTAGTTTTATTTCGGTTTACAAATTCTCTTTTTATTGACTCTATTCTTTCAGATTTTGATAATTCTTCCAAACTTTCATTTGCATTCCATGTGAAACCATCTTTTGCATTTTCGTATTCTTTTGCCTTATCAAATAAATCGCGGTGCTGTTCGTAAAGCCATACCCATTCAATTTTTTGTTGAAAAAAGCAGAAGTAACAACCAGATCTACTTCTTGCATATTCACCTTTTTTACCATCTATTTCAAACTCGATTTTTTCATAATATTCAGGAACACCTACACCACTTTCTCTTAGAAGTTTGAAGATATCATCCCTTACTAGTACTTCATCATTGTTAATTATTGGAAATGTTGATTCTTTTGATAACGGATAGTCTGTTACTTTCAAGTATTCAAAAATAACTGCATTAAATGCTTTAATATCTTGGTCTAGTAATAAATTTAATTTTTGATGAATAGTAAATTTGGCACTTACTTGTTGATTTGCAATTTCCAAAATTCTAGTAAGATCTCTATTTTTGAAAAGGAAAGTATATAGCTCGATAATAGCGGTGATATTATCATTTTTTAAAGCCTTAAATATCACATCCTCACTCCAGATATTTTTTCTAAAAGGAAAGATTGATTGTATATTTGTCTTTCTAGAAATATATCCTTCTCTGTCTTCATCGCCTCTAATCCCAACATAAGATACAACTGGCTCATTCCCAACAAAATCCTCGAATGGATCTAATTTTAATTTTTTTGTACACCATCTTGAACTTGAAGAAGGAAGATATCGTCCGTATATATTGTAGAAATGGTCAAATGGATCTTGAGTGTTGTTTTCAGCACCTACTAACCTGGTAATTTTTTTTCCAAGGTAAACTTCAAGTTTATCTATTAACTCATAAGTTTCAGATAGCTCTTTACCCGTATCGCAAGTATAATATTCAATATCTAGTTCAGGATATAAATCACGCAAATAAATAGCTAGTGCAGCACTATCTTTTCCTCCAGATATACCTAGTAAATGTCTAATTTTCTTGCTCATTATTTGATTAACTCCTGTAATAGTTTTGTTAGCGCTGCAATATTCGATTTATTATCCTCCCCTAAATTAGACCTAAAAATTTTAACTTGTGCATCTATGGCTTTGTTTTTGCCTTTTGGAATTCTAAGTGTGTTTTTTTTCAGCCCATATATAAATGAAGTTACCTCCACTTTCACAATATCTTCTTTATCATCATCTACAATTTCAGTGCTAATTTCAGAAAGATTATCTAATTCATACATTATTTCTTTAATTCTCTCAAAAAGCTTGTCTTCTTCATCGTCAGATATAGTTCCAAGTGTCTTACCGATACATGATTGTGCTATTGAACTCAACCATGCTTTTTTATCGTCTAATTCAGACTGCAACCTTATATAAACTGTTTTTTGGCTTGCTAATAACAAAGGTACTTTTAGCCTTTTATATCTAGCATTTATATCTTTTTTATATTCTGGGAACTTTCCCTCGATACCTAAAACATTTTTAATGAAATGGCTTTCAAAGCGGTCAACTAATTCATCGTAACAAGTTTGAATTTTTCTAATTGAAGTTTGGAGTTCAGTAATAAACTTTTCTATTTGTTGGTCGTCTTTGGAAAAATCTTGTGGATTATACCCAAGTGCTAATGGGAAATCTTCAAAAAAAGCTTTTTCTGGATCTTTTGCAGTAGAAATTACTTTTCGAAGAGCTATAACTTTACTTTCAAGTCTTGTTGTCTTTTTAGCATACTCTGGCAAGTCTCTATAAAAAACTAAAAATGGCTTTATGGTTTGAATAAATGCTTTATTACTTGGGTTTGTATTTTCTCCTTGACTTAAAAAAACACGATACCTATTAAATAATTCGAGTTTAATTCCATCTACATCGAATGCTTTAATTGAAAATAAGCTTGGTTTTTTATTTAACAAATCAAAAATGTCACTATTTATTTCCGGGATGTAATTGTCTTCATTGTAAATAGCATATAAATCACGATTTGCTAATAAAAATACTGGAACCCAATAATCTAAAAATCCTTGTTTAAGCTTATATGGCTTAGTGGATAAAATATTTATAAAATCTGTAAGATTTCTTTCTTTCCCCTTTGTTGATTGCAAAAATGAATTTCCTACTTCCCATAAATCATTAAAGGATTCATCAGTTGGTTTAGCAAGAATACCAACTCCATCGACTATTTTATGTGTTCCTGTCTCCCTGAGTAATGTTAAGTAAATTGATTTTTCAGGTGGAAACTCGTTGAAATCAAATCCAATATTTGATTCATTAATATGGTTTAACAACCGATTTATTAATTTTTTTCTAGCGTTTGCAACTTGTCCAGAAATTTTAGTTTTATTAACTAATTCGTTTTTAAATACAGGTGTTCCTGAATAAATTTTGTCTGAAATTTCAGAAAGGAATTGGTTAAACTTCTGTCTATTATTTATTTTTATAAACTTTCCTTTAAAATACCATATAATATTACCATTATCCTTATAAATATTATCTAAAACTTGATGATTTAGTAATTTGATATAATGATCTAGAATACTGTTTAATTCTTTAGAAGCAACTTTATCGTCTAAGTTATTGTCTCTTACTTTTTTAATTTTTTGGATATCAAAAAGGGTATTTTTTATTTCTGAAGTATTTTTAAAGTAGCCAAATAAGATTGCCTCTTCGCACTTTTCTGAAAATTCTTGAATTTTCTTATTTGCAGCATTTTCTTCTGAAAATATTAAATTAATATATCCATCGAATTCTCCTTCTGGGATTTCATTTATAGGCTTTTCTGTTAATCGAAATTGAAAAAATCTTGGAGTTCCTTTTTTATAATAAGATGCCTTTGCTGAAATGAATGGAAATTCGAAATATTGATTTAAATAATTAACGACATTAGTTACTTTTTCTACTAATCTACCCGCATCATCTATTGCAATATCAATATCTAAATCAGTCCCTTCAAATAAAATATATTTAAAACTATGATTCACATATCGAACAATTTTTTTCTTTTCTAATACCTCAAATATTTTTTCGGAATTTTTTATTCCTAAACTATACTTTGAATAGTTGTGATAAAAATATGGATCTAATTTTGCAGAAGATGTTGCAAAAATATTTAACAACCCGATGAGTTTAATAATATCCTCTGCTTGTCTTTGAATAGTATAATCATCAAAAGCTCCTTCAATTCTTTCTATAGCCCTACGTATTGCTGACCATTGTGTATAATCAGGATTATACTTTGTAGTTAAAAAAGAATAATATCCATTTATTAAATAATCATAAACCCTAGGAATACTATAATAATTTAGTTTATTGTAATCGAATTCTCTAATACTTAAATGATCATTTGATTCTATAAAAGAGAAAAGACTTCTTTCGTTTTGACCATATTTCTGTAACGACAAGGTTAATATCGAAGCTGATAAAATATCGAAAGGAAAAAGTTTTTCTGCAATTTTTTTATCAAAAAAATCTTTTAGTGGAAAAGCATTCGCTTTTTTAATGACATCAAAAAGTTTATCAAAATTTTTCTCAATTGGAATATTTAAAAAAGTTTGATAAATTCGCTCTGACCCTAGTAATAACAATTGTTCAACAGGTTCGTTGAACGGAATATCTTTTAATCTGCCTTTTACTTTTTCCCACTCTTGTCTTTGAGTTCTAGTTAAGTTTAACGCATAAGCGCTAAAGTCTTGATGTAATGTGCTAATAAATAAAATTTCCTTTTCAACATCGTTAGCCCATTCGGCTAATTGCTGTATAAAGTATAATTCAGATTCAGGATTATTTTTTGAAGCAAACTCCAAGAATTTCCCAAATTCATCCACTAGAATTCCAAAACCTTTCCCACTTTTTTTTATTATCTTGTATTGCTTATCAATAGCTTTAATAACATCTCCACTAGAAATATTCTTATCTAACTTATAAAGTTTTATAAAATAATTCTCAAAAGAAGAATATTCACCGACAATATTTAAAAATTCATACTGAATATTTTGAGCTGTTGATTTTTTTTGATTTTTAAAATGAATTTGAGTGCCCTCAATTGTTTGCTGTAATGCTAGAAGAAATGATGACTTACCTGTACCATATGATCCAATCAAGACATGTGATCTAACTCCAGATTGCGAATCCGAAATAATTGTATCATATGCCTTAATGGCATTCGAAGTAGGTATATAATTAAATGAATAATTTTTATCCCTTACTATATTTATAGATGGTGAGTATTTAGCTTTTATAGTATTCATTTAATATATCCCATTTATCTATTGTTGATTTAATTTGGAGCTCTCTAATACCTGCAGTTTCTGTATATGTTATTCCTTTATATTTATTAGCAATAGCTTCTATTTTTTTATACAACCCCTCTTCATTTAATACAAAAATATTGCCAGGAGAATTTTGACCTATTAATAATTCTTTAAAGGGTATTGACTTACCGTAATTTTCATTATCAAGTATTGAAAATAAAACAATGCACTCTGGCAAGTCTATTTGTAAGCCATTTTCAACTTGGTACCATTCTACCATTGCGCCCTCAGAATTTTCCGCTTTATATGATTTCATAATATCTAAGTCAAGCATAAGGCTAGAAAAATCTTCTTCTATGTCAATTTTGGTTTCTTTATATGATGGCTTTAAATAGTTTCTTATGAAAACACTAATATCAGATGTAATCGTATTATCATTACTGCTTTTTTGCTTATCATCTTCTAGGATCCTTCGAATAAAATTCAAAAACTGGTCTCTGGTAAAGTCTGTCCTACCTTTTCTAAATTCATTGAAAAAAAGGTTATATACTGATGCTTTGTTTGTCTTTATTAAACTATAATGAAGAAGCCATACAGTAGCTAAATTTTCAATATATGGATCAAAACCATTTGATTCATCAAATATTTTATTCGCCAACTCAGTAGGTTGATTAGAATTTGAATCAATAAGTCCAAATGATTTTAACCAATAGGATATTGAACTTACCATGTTTTTCCCAACTCCTAAACCAATTACTGCTGTTTCTTTTGCAAAATCTTCATTTTCACATATATATTCATACCCCTTTTTTAACCAAAAGTGTTTACATATAAAAGACTCATGTCCAGAGAATTGTAATTTCATATTATTTCAAATATAGTTGCTAAAAAAGTTTTTTTTGGATTTATTTAAGTACAATAAAATTACTAAATTATTTAGCAATTCGTATGATTTAATATATTTTTTTACTACGATTATTATATCTTTGTCTCATCATCAAGAAGCCTAAATGGCTAGCAACCGAGAGAGTTACCCTCCACGGTGCTGGAATAAGATGAGGACAATTACAGTCAAAATAAAACGTAATTACCTTTCAATTTTTTCTTGGTGTGATTTTTAACCTTAAAAACCACATACCATGGACAAGAAAACTATCAGTATTCGTTTATTTATGAAAACAGGCGGCCCTCAGCCTGAAACCTTGGACCCAGATGCTATTAACAAGTACTTTATTGGCAATCACGCAAAACAATGGGCTATGTGCGATGGGTATCTTCCCACCTACCTTGGATACGAAAATGGCGTAATTAGGTTCAAATTGGTCACAGATCCCCGAATTAAGGTAAACTACTGGATTAGTCTATGTAATTATATAGCCAATCAGTATAAGGCCCAGGTTCGGCTACTAAGGGATGCGACAAATTTCGAGGTTGAGCACTATATGGCAAATGACATCATTGGATTTAATATAGAGTCCGACAATCCTGAGAAATTCAAAGAATATGATGCAAGGCTTAAGGCATCCTATTCGACTTTACCTAAAAGCCCAATTATGTTGCATAAAGGTCAGATTAGGTAAGCCTAAATATTTGTACCTCAAGCTCATCGTAGGCAGTCATTTCTTGATCTGCTACATTGATTTTAATAGTGCATTTAAAATCATCCCCTCCATACTCTAGTACCTGGTTCCTTAGGTTGTTGTATTTAGTCTTATCTGCCAAGGATTCCACATGAGCTAGCTGGTCTTTACTTAGCTCACCAAATACGTACTCCTTTGAATCTATGATGTATTTATTGATGATGTTTGATCCTCTCATGGGTTTATTTTAATGCCAATTACTAAATGACCTTTATAAGTTTTAATTAATTCTTTCTTCTCCTCTGACAATTCTTTTACATTGGATAACATAATTCGGGAACTATGTTGAACCAAGTATTTAAGTGCATCATACTCAATATCAGTATAACAAACCCAACTTTGCCACATCAAAATCGAAGCAAATTCTGGAAATTCTACATTTAACTTAGCCCTATCCAATGTCATTATTTTAGCTTCCATTATTTAAACAATAGATTATTGAAGAAACCCAATTGGACTTCTACTTGATTTTTGTAAAATCACTTCTCTATTAATCAAATCTGTCAAGATTAATTTTTTATCTTCTTCTTTTTCAATGTCTTTAAAAATACTTTCTAAAACATAAGCTTTTCTAATATTCACAATATTCCCTGGAGTAAGATCTGCTACGGTAGCAACTTCTTCTAAAATAGAAGGCTCGAAATCCTTAAAATATAATTGTAAAGTTCTGACTTGATTTTGTTTAGAGAAAGTTCCAAAATGAAACTTAAAATTGATACGTCTGTGTAAACTTGTATCAATCGCACCAGGTAAATTAGAAGATAAAAGAACAATCCCATTTGTTCTTTCTAACTCGGTCAAAAAGATCCCAACCATATTTGAATACATATTACCTACCGAAGAACTAGACCCTGACTTATCACGATGAGGGATTAATGAGTCGAATTCATCTAAATATAAAATGGGTGTCCCATAAGGACCTACTTCTTTTCCGTCAATTGTTTTACTGTGTTCAAAGTGGATGACCGCTTTTTTATAGATATTGAAAACCTCTTGGGTATTTTTTTCGGTATTGCCTACAAAGGCATCCTTTACTTGTGATAAATTAACTTGTATGATTGGACGATTGTATTTAACCGCCAAGTTTCTTACTGTTTGAGATTTACCTAATCCACTTACCCCATACAATAAGGCAACAATTTGTTTGGTCTCTACATTTTCCTCACTCAATTTATTAATCGCTTTAATATACCCTTCTTCACTAATTAATTGTTCTAAGAAATCAATTTTCAAAGATTCCTCATACACCATCCCCTCCTGATATTGAATCTTATCAGGCATGATCAATGAAACTACATCGGACCCTGTTGAAAACTGTAATGAATTTTTCTTAGATAAGATATTTAAAGACTTGATAGACTTTTCTGTCAATTGAACACTATCCATATACGAATCACCGGAAAACTTAATCAGATCATTGGTTAATAACTGACTTCTTTTCTCAAGTAATTCATTTTGAAAATAGTACTTACTAAAATTGTCGTTTACCGCTACTCTAAAAATTCTCTCTAAAGTGATTTTATTATCCCCGAAAATAGATTGTCTCGCGATCACAAAAAGGTATATCGCTAATTCCTCTGAACATAATTTTTCAGCTCTCAAATATTTAATTTCCTCTAATTGTTCAAATTCATCAAATAACACATTCATTTCAGTACTTACTTCTTCATCATCATATTCATCGTTATAAATGACATTATGAAACAAGTTCAAAAAAGCCCCAAAATTCAACTCTTTCTTGTTGTTTAAAACTTCAGAATCTCCCTTTAATACAGCATTCAAGGTGATTTGTGTAAGTGTATATTCAATATCTTCTTTCTTACCATATGTTTTTTTAGATACTACAACCATCTTCGCTTTTCTAAAATACTCAAGTTGTTCATTGATTGAAATTGAATCTACCAGATTACAATTAAACGCACCCATTAATTCATTCAACGTAATGTATGATTTACCATTTACCAATCGTTTATTAATAAAATAACAAATCAAAAGAATCCCCAATCTATCCTTAATTTTAAAAAAATCACCAATGACTTCAAAGTTTTTACTATATTTTTCATAGTCATCCACTTTAACACTATTGATTTCACCAATAGCGCTGTAAACTAATTCGATTGACTTACATAAGTTAACCGCTAAGTCTTTGTTGTTAAGTAAATTTTGTTCCATATGATTAGTTGTATTTTAAAAAAATGGGGGGAGCGAATGTGAGTGAAATTTTGTAATGAAAAACAAATAATTGAATAAATTTATTAAGGTGTGCGTAAGTATTTGAGGTGCCATTTTTTTACTAACATTAACAAGCATTAGTCATTTTTGCAAGTTGTTAAAGAGCAGCCTACTACCCATATCTATAATAAAGCAATTGTATTGGTTTGAAAATCAATGGTTGGTAATTTGTAAAAAAGATGATTTTCACTGCTTCCATAATAAAGGGTTTTAGTAGGTGGGGAAGCAAAGCAAAGTGAACTTTCTCTAGCCTATTGATAAAATGAATACGAGGGGAAAATTTTCTAAATATTATTTATAATTCATATATTTACCTATCCTTCCTCCTTTCCTATCATATTAAAATCCATCAGATGCCTGTAGTAAAAGAAGCTCGTTTAAGAGAAAGGGTAATTGACGCTATTCTTCGCAATCGAAACAGGATGTACAATGCCCTTGAGATTAAAAACGAGGTTAATAGACGGCTTGGGATAGACATTAGCATTGCAACTGTATACAAGGATTTGGAGCATCTCAAAAATGAATATGGGGCTATTATTGTCAAAAATGGTAATGGGAAGTTGATGTATGAAGAAGAAGATTTCTCAATTTTCAAGGCGCCCTTAGACGAAGAAGATAAGTTGCTATTAGACATGGCTACCACAATTTTTAGGGTATTTTCGAATTCACCAATATTTGGGAAATTTGAGAAAACTATCAATAAGATCTTAACAGGTGATAGTATTAGTAAAATTGAGAGGAATAAATTGGATTGTATTCAGCCCGAATTTCACAATAGTGTGGTTGGAATTCAATATATAGAACCAATTTTAAGCGCCATATTAGAGCATAATGCCATAGAGATTGAATACCAAAAGGAAGGCCAAGATCCAGAAACAAAAGTAATCTCACCTTATGTATTGAAACAGGTAAATTCATGGTATATGGTGGGTTTTGACCACTTAAAAACAGGTTTGTTTAAGAATTATTCACTAGATAAAATTTTGTCAATAAAGGTTTCTAAAGAGCCTTATCATTTCGATGACAGCTTTGATGCTAGTCAATTTTTCAAGTATTCATTTGGTATATTCCACTCGTACAATAGTAAGCCGCAAAAAATTAAGCTTGAATTTAAGGACCCTTATATTAATACCATTATTAACTACCCCTTGAGCCCTTTTCAGAATAATTCCCTAAGTAAGGATGGTAAAACACTTACCGTTAATTTAGAATTATACGAATCCTATGAAATAGTCTCTGAGATACTTAAATATGGAGCAAGCGTGAAGGTGATCGCCCCAAGTAGTTTAGCAAAGAAGATAAAGGGGATAGCGGAGGAGATTGTTAAGGGGTATAAACAAGTACACTAAAAATAAATTATAAATTTTAAAAAAACAGTTAACATAATGGCAGTTTCAACTTCACACACAATAACTATAAGAAATAATATTTCTGAAAAAGAAGGGATTCAATATATATTGGATAATTATAAAGAAATGTTTAACCCTGATGCAAAGGTTAGAAAAGAGCTATTAAAAAGATTTAATATTGATCAACGATTTTCAAAAGCATTTGATTTAATCCAAATTCCAGGAAGCGATAACACTATCGAGGAAATTAATATTGATGATATTGAGGTTATTAATTTTATTGAATTAAAAACTACAAAGAAAAAGTTATTGGATAACCCAAGCAAGTTCTTTTTTGGAGCAACTCAAAATGAATTTGACCTTGCTGATCAACTTGGAAATAAATATAAATTCTGCTTTGTATCGCTTCATGAAGAATCAAAATCTGCTAGCTTTCTTTCGAAAGAAGAAGTTTTTTCTATCATACAGAATAAACGAATTCAGTTTCAAATCAACTTAAGATAAAGTAAAAAGGATATCCTATACTTGCCCATTAAAATAATTTAAATTCAAAATTAGAAATTTCAAAAATGACCACATTGCATCTAACCCGCAAACTAAAAGCAACCTCACTTACCGAAACATTAACAATTAGGCTCCACAGAGCAATCTCATGGCTTAAGAGTGCAGAAAAACAGGAAGAAAATTTGGATTTAAAGTTCATATCACTTTGGGTGTCTTTTAATGCATGTTATGCAGTTGACATAAATGGCCTAAACTCTAAATCAGAAAAGGCGAAATTGAGAGAATTTACTTCAAGCCTGGTTCAATTTGATCAAAATAGACTCTATAATCTGTTTTGGGAGAAATTCAGTGGGCCTGTCAAGGTTTTAATTGAAAATAAATTTGTTTTTGAAAAATTCTGGGAATATACCCGTGGTGAGTCTGATGATTACCAAGTTGCCTTTAATAAATCAATCGCCCAAGCCACTAATTGCCTATCGAAGCAAAACATTGAAGGATTACTTGAAGTTATTTTAGAAAGGCTTTATACTTTACGCAACCAACTGATTCATGGAGGAGCTACCTATAATTCCAAACTAAATCGCACTCAATTAAGAGATGCCTGTAAAATTATGCAGCTTCTTGTACCAATAATTATTGATATTATTCTTGAGAATGGGCAGCATGATTGGGGTGAAATTGCTTATCCTGTAGTAACTATTTAATAAATTTAATCGCGATCCTATTCTCCTCTTTTAAATAATAAAAATCCATCTTATTGAATAATTCGTATCCAAAGACACCCCCAGCTCTTAATTGACCTAGCATTGTTTTAAGTTGATTTGGAGAAAGTCCAACTTCATGAATAATGATCTTGTCATTTATTGAATATTCGAATTCTTCTACCATACTCGCCTCAAAATTACCTAATAGTGGATTAAAATCGTTTGTCGTTCTTAGGTTATTCGTATCAATACTCACATACTCTGGATTTAAATAAGAAATATGTGCTCCTGTATCTAGTATTAGATTTACACTGGCGTCATTAATGCTAACTGGGATTTTAAAAATCATTGCTGTAGCTTCAAAATATTGTAATCCATCTACAACATTCAACTCATTTACGCTATCATAAATAGTAAATGATAAAGAATTGTATTGTATAGAAAAAGATTTCTTACTTAATATATCCAAACCTAGCAAGCCGTCAAGTTGAATACCCACATTTTCTTGCAAATACGCTGCATCAACATGCATAATTTTTTTTGGTACATTTATAATTCCTTCATGAAGATCTACTTGCCCACTTTCGCAAAAAGAATTAGGAGATCCTGTATCTAATATGAATCTTTGACCTAGCTTATCTGTGATAATTGGCAGCCCTTTGTGTAATTGTAATTCGAAATTTTGCATTTTTTATTTATTTAATAATTCAAATAATATTGGGTTATTCTTTTTAATCACTGAAATTATATCTTCGTCCTTTAACCAGTCCTTACTTATATGCAATATAAAAGAAGAATTCTTATTGATAACATTTAAGAGTAATTCTTTGTTGATGCCGTTTTTTTTATATTGTCTTAATTCTTTACTTGCCAGGAAATAGGAATCAACATTATTTTCTACCGATAAGTTTACTAACTCAGGATTATTTTTAATTTCTTCAGAAAAATATTCGAGCATTAAGCCATTTTTCACTAGGACTTTCGCAGCAATTTCTTGATCGTTTTTTAAATTATCACTCAATCTTGTCAATATATATTTTGTTGTATCTACAATACAAATAGAATACCCAACTTCATCCAGTAGTTTTAAAGCCACCTCTTTGTCATTATGATATAATTCTGGACTATATAAAATCGAATCCAACATTGAATCTAAAAAGCCGAAATTTTCTTGACTTTCAAGATCCTTTGTATTGCGATTGAAGAAATCTATTCTTTCATAAGAAAAATCAGGCTGATAATTTAATTGATTAAAACTTGTAAGATCAAAATCAATTTTTTCTACTTTTAGTTGATTTACTTCGCCATTAGAATGTAATTTTATAAACTCTATTAACCCCTTATACTTAGAAGCAAGCTCATAGTCTTGTTTCTTTTTTGCTTGTAAAAAAATAGCCTCTATCTCATCATACTCTAACTTGTCATTCATATAAATTTCTTGGAATTGATCATATAAATAAAAAGCGGACTTTGAATTTGCTAAAATTACTTTTTTTATGAAGCTATGATCAACTAAAAGCTTATCATCTACTATTCCGAGCGCTAAAACATTTCGCTTGATCATTTGAAGTAAAAATGATTTATCTTTTCTTAATTCTTCCGGTACATGCTTTAAAAGTGTAAAATTATCATTGTTATTTAGAAAGACAATTTGTAAGATTGCAGGATCTAGTTTTAAGCTTTTATCTAATCTAGGATAAACTAAGTAGGGATATTTAACTACTAAGTCAATCAAATGAATTCGAGATGCTATAACTGTACTTTCAATTGAATTTTTTAGAAAAAAACCGACAAAATCTAATGGCATAATTTATATTTTAATTATTAACATTTTTATTCACCCCATCCATCTTACTTCCTGTTGCATAAGGCACTTTACCACTAGGAACCACTTTAGATGCTGGACCTAAATGCGCTTCTTGATCGTCAAAGAAGATATGCGCACCAAATGTAGCTAAAATCTTATCTTTAGACAACCCCCCTAAAAAATGGACTTCGTCAATATAAACCCCCCATTCTCTTAAGGTATTTATTACCCTTAAATGACTAGGCGCACTTCTTGCTGTTATAATGGCCAATCTTAATGGAGACATTTCAACACCCATTGGTAGATGCTCTTGTATTGTAGATAGCTTAATGAGTAATTTAGCAAAAGGACCTTCTTTCATTGCGTTTTTCTCGTTCTCTTTTTCGTGTTTTTGAAAGGCATCTAATCCTTCGGTCTTATATCTAAATTCAGAATCGTCGGAGAACAATACTGCATCGGCATCAAAAGCTATTTTAACTCTACTTGTTTCTGAATTAAACTCGCTAGGAGGTGCGTAAATCAAAGCCGCTGCACTAGATCCACTATCTATTACTTTTTGAACGTCTTCGGGATCCATAGATAAAAACAAATCAACATCATACCCTGCGATATAGCCATATAAAGACTCTCCTCCTGTAAATGCTAATCTATTAATATCTAAACCATGCGCTTTAATACTATTCATTACACGCACTCCTGTTTCTGGGCTGTTACGTGACATAACTACCACCTCTACAATTGGCTTACTTGCTTGCTTGTTTAATTCCAATAAGCTTTTAACTAAGTAAAATGCAGTACCTGGCTTTAATAACTCATTCTCATGCTCATATTGGTATTTCCTAAACTCCAATAAACCCTTCTCGTTGAAGATTGTATTTTCCTCTTCTAGATCAAATAAGGCCCTAGAGGAAACACCGATGACTAATATTTGAGAGAGATCAACTGCCATATTAAGTTAATCTTGCTGATTTAATCTCATCATGCCTTCTACTAAAAAACACATTGCCATTGTATCAAGCTCACAATAGCGTAGCAATGCTTCTTTTAATTTAAGTCTAATATCTTCGGGGATATGTGTGTATTGTAAATATGCATATGCACTTAAAGCAGCGCCCCCATCGGCAATGCCATCCATTTCGTCAAAGTATTCATCTAATTCATCGCGGTCATACCCTTCAAAAATAGTTGGCAATGTTTTATAGGGATCATTATTAAATGCTGGATCAATCCATTGATGGTCGTCAAAGTTCAAACTCTTAATATCTAATGATTTGCCATAAATACCTTTTTTTCCGTATTTCTGTTTTAAAAAAGGCACATCATTAATAATTGATGGCAAAACAAATTTCAAACCAACTTTACCATTTGAGTAAGGTGAATAATAATATCGTTGCACTAGTTCATACAAATCCACCATATTTCTATTGCCTGTTACATAGGTTTTACCATCTGGCTTATGTCTTGTGATTTCATCTATAAATGCCAATAATTCAGTTTTTTCTGGTTCTGCCACTTCCAATTCCCCTGAAACAATCTGCCCATAAATCATTCTTAAATAAGTGTTCTCGTGATTATGGTATCTGAATATCGTTCCGTTATTGCGACTTAATGATTTCTTAAGTGTTCTGATAAATTCTAAATTAGGAAATACCCCTTTTTCAAAGTTGATATACTCACCAACATGTTCTATTCTTCCATCTTCATTCATGACATGGTGTGACCATTGAAATGCAACCCCACTATAAGGAGTTTTACCCTGATAAAATGGAAGTGCACTTGTACTAGTCTCAAAATCAATATGGTTTAATGGCCATTCCCAACTAGCAAATTCTTTGTCAAAATTCTCTTTATCAAAATAATAAGATGTGTCATTCGCTTTTACTTTTTCAACTTGCTTTACCCTTCTACTAAATTGATCAAGGCCAGGAACAGCACTTGGTTTGTCTGTTCCTAAATCCGTTTTCTCTAATTTTTCCATTAAATAAACACCTTCCTGCAAAGCAGTATCAAGTCTTCCTTGCCATACATCTATTGACCATGGCTTATTTAGAAGATTGTCTGCATATTGAGTGACATGTTTCCAACATTCATGTCTTCCGTCTTTCAAATTAGTATCTTTTCCAGGTTTACGCCAAAAAGAACAATCTTTACACCCCATTTTAAGCGGAGAAAAAACTCTTTCATCTCTTACATAGATATCCTCGCAATAATGTACAAACTCTTCGAAAGTAAATTCTTGAGTTAAAGTTGTTGGGACCTTATATTGATTCCAAATTTTTTCTACGGTTGCATCTGTGTTTACAATAGCTAAAATAGACTCCCCTAGTTGCTCCTTTCTGACATTTGTAATATCAACTGAAACGCGACCATCTTCATTCACAATTTGAAAAATTTGGTTCAATCCGTTTACAGTTGCTTTTTTAGCTTTGTCTACTAACAATAAATGTGAATTAACCGTATACTCAGGGAAAGCTTTTGTAACCACGTATTTCTGAAAGGCAATATCATATAGATAAGGCTCCCATTTTGAGGCTATTCTCTCCTTATCCCCTTTTCCCGCAATAAAAGATTGCTCACTTTCTTCGGCACTATTAAAACTCTTTGCTTTTACCTCATACAAATCAATTACATTACCATTTTTAATGACAATGTCCGCTCTAATAAAAAGGTGATTGAATTTGAATGCAGCTTCAGCAATGATTACTTTACCTGCTTGAGCAAGTTTCTCATTAGTAATACGAACAGACTCGTCATAATCCAATGTCTCTACAATAATATCATCGCCAATTGGATTGTCGCAGAATTCAAATAATGAAAGTGCGCCAGTTTGGTGCCCACCTTCTGCAAGTGCTTGTAAAAACTTATCATCAATTTTTTGATCTGCATATTCTTTTTTCTTGCCTGTGTAATACAATTTTGTAACACATTCTAATCCAGACTTAAATTTTGATTTTGTTAAATACCTTGACATAGTTTCTAATTTAAATTAATTAAATATCCTCCTAATTGATTCGCGTGTGCTTGATGACATGTAAAAATGAAAACTTGCTTTTCTGTTGCATATTGCTGCAAACATTGAGCTGCAAATTGTTGTCTTTCTTCATCAAAATCTACCATTGGATCGTCGAAAGCCAAAAAGCCATTCTGACCATCTAAATAATAATCAGCCATTGCCAATCTTAATGATAAGCCCAAGATACCTGCGGTTCCTTGAGACAATAATTCAACAGGTAATGCCAAATTTGTCTGCGAATTTTTGATTAAGCTAGGTGTTGCTAGTCCATCTGTATTGGTTTTGTACTTTCCGCCTGATAATATATTTAAATATTGACTCACATTAACTTCATAATCCTGATATGGATTCACAGGAGCACGATTTAAAATCTCATCTAGTTTATTCAATACTTTGCTTACTGCTTTTGCTTCTTCTACTTTTTGGGCTTTTTGTCGGTTCAGTAAATCAATTTCATCTTGTAATTCAGCAGATGAGGATTCTGGCTGACTTCCCTCTAACCCAGCCCTTTCAACTTCTAAATCTCGGCATCTTTCTTTATTGACATCTAATCTCGCATTTACAACCTGGTACTCATTTCTAAATAACTCAATATCAAAACCTTCACTAATTGCTGGTAAATTTGACAATTTAGATTGAGCTTGTCTTTCCTCTTGGATTAATCCTAATCTTAAATCATCTATCTTATCTAAAGAACCATATTCTACTTCAAATCTATCTTTATCAACCTCAAATGCTGTAACAGCTTTTTTATCTGCAGCAATTTTTAAATTTAGTGCATCATACAATTTTTCTAACTCGTTGACCTCTCTTGTTTTTGGCAAATTTTGTAATAAAATTGCCTCTTGCTCCAAGGCTTCATAGCTTGTTCCAGTTATTGCATTATCAAAAGTATTTTTATCAAATTTGAAATTCGAATTTGCCTTGTTATACTGCTGATTTAGGTTTAATAATGTATCATAATCTACAGTTTCATATTTTGCTAAAGCGCCTTCCAATTGGTTCTTAAATTCTATGATTTGTGCATTTAGAATATTAATTTGATCAGTTAAGGACTTTACTTCAATAGTTATTTCAGCAGATGTAAAAATAAAACCTTGATTTACACTTAAGCTTAAAGCATTACCTGCAATTAGATTGTTTTTCTGCGCCGAATCTCCGCTATGCTGAATTTCAACCTCTATGTCTTTTTTAGGAAGTAGGTTTACAACAAATTTTTGAGCAGCTAGTAAGCCATTTAAAGCCGTAGTCGCTTCTGAGAGTGGGTCTTGGATTAATTTTACACTAGCGATATCTTCATCTGTAACAATTTTTAAACCATTTAAAAAAGCATAACTTTTCTCTTTTTGAGATTTCAAATTGAGAATGTTATCAAATTTTGCAATTTTTACAGATGCGCCAATAGACAACCTTGCGCTATCTAATTCTTGTTTCAAGATAATAAATTGTTCTTCATCTGATTTGATTGCCGATGATAATACTGGAAGATTTGCAATGATATTATTCCACCTTAAATGAACTTCTTTTAATTTTTCAGTCTTTTGTTGAATCTTTTCAATCTCAACATTGATTTCTTTTCTTTTGACCAAACTTTCCACAAGTGGCGCATTCTTTAAAATATACTGATGATCATTGTTTACATTCGATCTAATTTCATTTAATTCATCTGCATTCAAAGTGTAATTTTGATCGTACTGTAACCTTTTTTCAAGTTCTTTTTGCTTGTCATATAAAGCATATGCAAGTTTTAAAATCTCTCCAACCCCATTAGCCCATTTATTTTCATACGCGCCTTTGTTATTTGTTTTAACCACCGGCATATCTTCATCTAATTTCCAATTTTGCGTTAAATTTTCATATTCTTGCTCCAATTGCGACCTTAAAGTTTCGGGCACAACACCCCCTGTATTTAAAATCGCTCCTCTAAGTATATTATCTAGGCTGTTTTTAATATCTGCATCATTATTTACACCCTCAATAGTTGAAGCGATTTTTGCTTGTGTTGTAAAAATCACGTCTCGGACTGTTGCCTTATTCAAATTCAACAACCTAAACAATTCCTCTTGAACTTTCTCTGCATTGTTAATTGCTGCCTGACCTACAATACTCAAGGAACTAGTATTGTTAACCCCCCACGATTTTTTTAATAGATATTCAACACCTTCCACTTCAAAATTCAAATCAATATTGATAGAATCTCCTCCAATTGGTATGAAGCTTGATACCTGATTTTTAAATTCTAGCTTTGTTAAAACAGTTGTAGTTGTCAATGCCATAAGTAAAGCTTTTACAATCGTTGATTTCCCAGCTTCGTTATGTCCATATATTACATTAAGGCCTTCTTGAAAACGATAAGTCTTATCAACAGTGCCCGCAAACGGATGTAAGTATAATTGAATTAATCTCATATGTTTATTTATTTTTCTTGATTGCTTCAAATGCTTTTTGAGTACTTAACCCATCAGGATCTTCATTTAAAAGCTCTGTTAATAAAATATGAGGCAATGAACCATTCGCAAATTCATCATTAATTGCTGCAATGTCAATTTTTCGTTTAATAAATTTATTGCCCTCAAAGTGAATAAATCCAGTAGTTCTTTCTGAACATGATTTAAAGAAATCTTCAAGTGCTTTTATTTCTTGATCTATCAATATTCCTGTTAAATTTAAACGAACTGCTGTATTAGCCTTGTCGCATTGTGCTAATTGATTTTTTACCGAATCTATATCTACCATTGATTTTAAATCTGCTTCAATCACTTTGTAATTAAATTTAGATGGCTGGAATCTTTTTGCTTTCACATTTTTTAATTCATCAATTTCAATCACCCATGCATTTCCACAATTAGTCGACTTCCAAGAGTCAGGCATGTGTGTTCCACTCATAAAATATCCAGGATTTTCATTAACTAAATCTTGGGTAGGATACGCTACATGTATATGTCCTAATAACCAAAAATCAACCCCAGCACCTTTTAGTTCAGATTCTTTCATATTAAAGTATTTGCCATCCTCATCTCTACCAAGTCCCACTACATTACCATGTGCTATTCCAATATGAATTGCATTTTTAGCCTTTTCTTCCGCTGCAACCCAACCAATCATATGTTCATCAGAATGCAATGTCCTACATGCAGCTGGATAAAACCTAACTTCCTGATCACCTACTGTGTCAATTAATACTTCGTATTGATCTAATATCAAAATCTTTTCTGCATCAACATTTGTTTTAAAGTAATGCCACAAACTATCTGCCTCATCTATGTAAAAATCATGGTTACCTGGAATGATAATTACCTTTTCTTTAAATTCTTTTAACACTTTGATTACCTCATTCGTTTTTGCCTTATTTAACTTGGCGACATCAAATAAATCTCCAGCTATCACTAAATAGTTAGCCTTTTCTTTATTACCCTCTTCTACAATTCTTTTTAAGGACTCTAACCGCTCCTTAACTAATTCTACCTTGGCTTGTGATACAGTATTATAACTGATACCTATATGATTATCTGCTGTATGTATAATTTTAATACTCATTTTATCTACTTTAAGGTTTATTGGGGGATATACAAGTTACGATTTTATTTAATACTTTTTTATGCAGTAATTCTTTAATTGAGCCCTAAAAAAGAACTTCTTTTTTAGCCTATTTGGGGCTAAATAGAGCCGCAAATTAGTTATATAATTCTAGTCTATTAAGAATTGATAAAAGAGTGGGAAAAAACTTATTCTGGCTATATAATCCTGTTCTTAATAGACTAGAAAATACCCCTTTAAATTGCCCCAAAATTGATTTAAATGGATAGATTTTATGTTGGATTCTTCCTTATTGGCTTCATTTTATTATGCATTTATAAGTTTATTGAAGGCGTATTTCAAGCAATCAATGGACCTAGTCTAAATCTTAATTGTACTTACCCAAGACTGGTACAAGAAGTCATACACTACTGTGGGCCGATCTTAAAAGCGCAAAACATTAGATTTTACCCAAAATATGAGGTCTCTTATTATAAAAGTAAAAAAAGGCTAGGCTGTTATTACCCAGGACAAAAAAAGATTGTCATATATATTAACAGTCATGATGGATCAGAATCAACAAAAATTAGAGATATAATTCATACCACACTCCATGAAATGAAACATAATATTCAGCACCTAAAAGATCCTGGCTTTAAAAATTATGACATGTATAGTAAGAAGCTGACTTATCAAAAAAATCCTTTTGAAATTGATAGTAATGCTTTTGCGGATAAGGAGCTTGATAGCTGCATACAATATTTAAAAACAAAAGGAATCCTTTCATAAATAAAATGAATTCAATTGAAAGACTATTATAAAGTACTTGAGATTAATCAATCTGCCACTTTGGATGAAATAAAAAAAGCGTATCGTACGCTTTCTAAACGTTATCATCCAGACATGAATAAGAATGGAGTTGAACAATTTAAATCAATCAATGAAGCAAATAGCGTGTTATCTGACACTGCAAAGCGTAAAGTGTATGATACGCAATACAGTGTGCATTTCAAGCCAAAAAATTCACCACAATACACACCTTCAAATTCACCTCAAACAACTTCAAAGACTGCTACTTCAACCAAAGTAACTACACAGGGAAAATCCTCAAGCTCTAGTACAATAACTGTAAATGGGGTTAAAATAAATGTATCTGGCAATAATACTACAACCAATATTCGAGTCGTAAATGGCAAAGTAATTATAGAATCAAGTTAATTATTTTATGTAATACACAGTAATACTATCAAACCAATCGTTATTAGTCGAAAATCTTATTATACAGTACTCTTTTTTATCTTCATCATATCCATTAAAACTTTGATAATAATTTTTAGACATTTGCCCATGCTCTAATTTGTAATCATAGTAAGCATAAGAAGTAGACTTTAAATATGCGCGCTGGGTAAATTGAATAGTTTGCTCAGGATTTACTTTGATACATTTTGAAGTATCAACTCCTGCATCTTTCAATACAGAATCAAGCAGCATCTTGCCATTATCATTTAAAGCTTTAGCAAATTGATGACTTGGATGATTCCAACTGTAGGACTTAAGCTTGATAGCTACTGCTTGAGCATTTGAATTTTTAGCCATAATGGCAATTAAAAAGAATAAAATATATTTCATAGTAAAGTTTTTAAAGTTGTTAATTTATTGCCCTATGTATAATCGATCATGATTATACTTTGTAATTGGACATTTATTAATCCATTTGCCGTATTCGTTGCTCACATGTTCATATATCTCAATTGCTGACTTATCTGCCACATTGCCCACTAAATCACAAAAATATTTGAATTGCGCATCCACTGCATCTTGTGATTGATTATGAACACCCATGATTTCTGCTTCCAGTAAATCCGAGATGAACATTCCCGAGCAAAAACCTTTTAAACCATGTGCTTTAACAAATTCAGATGCATAACACCAGATATAAATATTATTATCCTTTTTTGCTAATTCTTTAGCGATACGTTCATCCACTACATAAAATGATGAGTAATTACTTGTAAACTTCCCTATTGACATTAAGCCATTGGGAGTACCATGCCCTAATATAATCACTCGATCATGCTCTACAATCATTTGATGCACTTCCTCTACAGAAATACCCCCAGTGATTACAGTCAGGTTATTTAAGCCTGCATAAACTGATTTTAAAGGATCTGTGCTACGATCGTCTGGATGAATTACTAGCGTTTTCATATAATTTGCATTTATTTACTAATAAAGAGATGCAAATATGATTTAATGAATTCTAGTCTAATAAGAATTATTTCAGAAAGAATAAAAAACCTCTAATATAAATTAATAATGAAATCTTTGAAATCTTTAATACTATTGAATTTTTTATTAATAAGAGTAAATGTTGGGTAATCTTTATTCTTATTAAGCATACTACACCAAGTATGGCTTTCAATCATATAAACCCCGTCCCAAAATTCAAAACTACCGTCATCATATTTATTTATTTCTATTGCAGATGCTACTGAATTTAAATACATTTCATTTGAGCTCTCAAATTCTTGATTTAATTCTAAATAATTATCTGAAAAATCATAATCATCTAAATGTATGTTTGTCTCCCATCTTAATGGAAAATCAGAATTTATAATTATAGGTGTAGGATCCAAATTAATAATAACTTTATTTACTAATTCAACTATTTCATTGTTTATACTCATAGGATATAATACTTAGTTTTAATAAAAAAATTTAAACTACTCCAAATCAATACCTAAACAACCAGCGATAGCTCCAAAATATTTAGTTTCTTTGGGATCAATATTACCATCAGCTTTAATAATTTTTATCATATCGTTTAAAATTGATTTACGATGATCTTCATTCAATCCATCTAAAACATGAAGGTTACTTTCTATTTCAGATCCAACTTTATTTTGATCACGGGCTATCATATACCAATCGAAAGACTCTTTTATAATTTTGTCTGTAGCTAATTTATCTTCAGCTCCCCATTCATTTAATAAACTAACTGCTAAACTCAATTCTTTATCTGTAGGATCATTATCAATATCTGCTAGTGTTAAGTACATAAATGCTATTAAATGCAATTTAGTAATATTGTTTTTTTTCATTTTGTTTAATTTAATTATTTTAACAAGAAATCTAATACCGAGTTCCAATCAGGGAATTTTTCACTTCTAAAATGAATTAATTCGCCTTTAAAATCAGCTGCACCATTTTTATGAGGCCTATCATCAATTAAATAATGACCCACATTCAAATTTTTATTATGAGATAAAATTAATCTTTTGTAAATGGTATCCCCAAGATACCTTTTAGCCCAAGCAACCTTGTCTCCTAAAGATGTTTCATTATTCCATGGTGCTGTTGATAGTATATAAGTATCATATCTTTCAGCTAATATTTTATACGCCTCGATGGCACCTTCAATTGGCTCCATTTTACTAAAAATATGAGGTGCATTTTTTTCTTGATCTTTATATTTTATTTTTTCCTCTTCTGTTAATTTTTCAATACCTGATTGGAAATTAACTAGAACACCATCCATGTCAATATATAATATCTTTTTTTGTTTTATCATTTTAAATCATTGAAAATACAAAAGGTCATATTACGCTAAAATAATCGGCCAACTATTTTGTATAATATTTTATTGAAAATTTCCTAACAGCATCAATATCTGAAGAATCAATGCTTTCATTTTCGAGCGCCTCTCTTAAATCTTCCAAATCAACATTAATTAGTTCAATACCATTATTAAAATATAAATTTGATGTGAATCCTTTACCTGTAGTAGAATAATCCTCATCTTCTTCAAAATCTAATAAATCATCAAGATATGTATAAGATGAAACAATATTATAATCAAAATTTGTTCTTATTTTTCTTACATCAAAGATTCCTTTTACTGTTATTCCTGAAATATTTGTATTTACATTAAGTAATGGACTACTATAATTTCCTAAGTCATCAAATGTAATAGTGTACTTTTTCCAATTACTCCACCCATATGACTTTTCATCAGAAGATGCAATTTGAATAAAATCACCTTTTTCTGATTCATCAAAACAATATTTATTGAGGTCTAATCCAATTGGTGTATAATTTATTTTTATAGAACTGAAGGTACCATCTGGTAATAATAAATCTGTAGCTGGTTCAATAATACCATGTGTATGTATAAAATTATCCATTTCATACCAACTATTATCAAAGGCATAGGTTGACCATGCATCTTCTGAAGCTAAAGCTTCAATTAGGGCCTCATCAGTTACATTACCTGCTACATCTTCTGAAAGATAACAATTGGTATTATAACCTATTGTAAAACTATTTTGTCCTTCGTTAATAATAAATGTATTCTTATTATCAATAACTGTTGTTTCAAGAATTAATTTAGCTGCAATTAATATGTTACCAAATATTTGTGAAATATTATCAAGTATTAATGGTAATATTATTTCATTATTCTTATTAATTATACCATATTTTTCCTCTGATTTCACAATTATATACTCACTATCAAAATTATGATAAACATAATCATATATAATTGGTATAACGGTTACTCCACTTGCGTTTATAAAACCCCATTTGTTACCTATTTCCACATCCGCTATTCCATTAGAAAAATCATTTGCAAAATCATACGAAGCTGGAATTATTACAATACCCGAAGAGTTTATATAACCAAATTTATTTTTAATCTTTACTGCAGCTAAACCTTCACAAAGATTATTTATTTGATCAAATTTTATAGTACTTAAAGAATTCCCTGATAAATCAAAAATCTCTATTTTCTCTTTTTTTGTAGCTTTAATTATATCATTTTCCACTACTATTTCGTCAAATTTATTTGGGATAATAACTTTTCCCAAATGGTCAATCAATCCATACTTATTGTCTTTTTCAATAATATAAAAATTATTTTGAAATGTAATATCACTATATTCTATTGAAGTTATTTCATTACCATTAGAATCACATAATCCATATTTTGTATTGTAATCTTCGTCTGTTAACGATACTAGAAAATATGACTCTATTTTACTAATAAAATCAAATTTGTTATTGATAATAGTTTTATTATTATAATCACATACACCGTATAGACCATTTTCTTGAACAATAAAACAATTATCTTCAATTACTATTTCTTGATATTGAGCGCTTAATACTTCTTTGCCATTTTTATTTATCAAACCATAATTTCCATTTTTTTCAAAAACAGCAAAACCTTTTTCAAAACTTTTAATAGTATCAAATTTTGAAGATATATGTGTTTCGCCTACCTTATTTATAAATGAATATTTATCTTCATTTATAATCAAAGCAAGTTCGTCACAAAATATATTTGCTTTGTCATATGATATCTTAGAAATTAACTTTCCAGTTATATCAAAATATTGGTAGACTCCCGCTTTTTTTACCAAGAAAACATCCTCGGAAAATTCAATTTTATTATACTGTATTGGCAAAATCATCTTACCTGTCAAATCGCATACGCCTTGCAAATAATCATTTACTAGAAAAATAAAACCTTCATTAATAAAGATTGTATCAACTTCTTTATTTAGTAAATCTTTTCCTGAAAAATCAAAAATTGATCTCTTATTAGCTAATTCACATACAATAAAATTTTCATTTAAGCTAATGTCGTCATATTTAACTTTAATTAAAATTTTACCCTTATTATCCAAAACGCCATAATATTGTTCTGATTTGACTTTGAATAAAGTATCCTGAAGGTGTTCTACTTGATCATAAATTAATGGTGCAACTTCGTTTTGTGCAAGATCTAATAATCCAAATTTTAAACAATTATATGAAACAACCATTTGATTTTTTGGTGAATTCATGCTAATTTTCTCTCTTTGGATATAAAGTATATTTTCGTTTACTATATCAATTGCATCAAATTTAAAATCTAGAACTGCTTGGTCATTGATATCAATTATACCATTAACATCTTCCTTTTGTGCAATAAAATGAGGCGTTACAGAGTCAATTCTCTTTAAACTGGTATACTTACATTTTATTACAAAATTGAAATTAAAATCAACTACACCAAATAAATTATTTTTATCTGAAACTATTGAGTAACCATCCTGAAATAAACTAGCGCTATTATAAATAAATTTAGTAAGTAGTTTTCCTTCCCTGCTTAAATACGCATATTTTTCACCATTTTTTACATAAGAAATGTTCTCTTTGAAAGCAATATCTTCATCCCCATATGCAACATCATCAAAATATCTTTCTCCAATTAGGTGCCCATTAGTGTCTAAATATCCATACTTCCCGTCTTTAATAACTGCGACAATACCATTATCAAAACCACTTACACAATCATCATATATGCATTTAATAGTTTTTTTGGTTTCCAAATTATAAAACCCTCTTAACCCATCTTTGTCTAAATTTAACCAGGATTTATCATTGTCAGTAACATCAATAGAAGGATTAAAATAAATCATATCATATTCCAAATCTAAAATTATATTACCATTCGAATCAAATAAAATCCTTTTACCATCTAAGTCGCATATAATTAATTTTCCATCATCATTAAAAGTCAAATAATCGTATTTGATAGGGATGATTACTTTCCCATCTTTATTAATAACGCCATAAAAATTGTCCTTATTTACAGAAAAAAGTCCATTATTATGTTCTAAAATATAATCAAATTGATTTTTAAATAAGATGTTGCCATTGGAATCCATAATTCCAATTGTATTGTTATTTTTTATAGAGGCATACCCATTTAAAAATGAAGATTTGATATTGGAAGCATAATAATCGCCTAGAATAACTCCATCCATATTCATATAACAATATCTTCCATTTACCCTACATGTAATTATTCCATTCTTTATATGCCAATTTCCCGTATTATAATCAACTCCAATTCGTTCAATTAATGGGAAATTTTTCTTCTTTCCTGTTTTATTATAAAATATATAATTCCCTTTATCATATACAGCAGTAAAACCTTCAATAAATGGTAAGATATTTTCATACATTACAGGTATAATTTCCTCGCCTAAAACATTTACAACACCACATAAATTTTGTTTTACTACATAACATAAACCCTCAATTGCGTAAACTATATCATCATATTTCGCTTTCTTAATTACCTTAGATGCTTTGTCAAGTAATGTCCAGTTCCCATTCAATAAACACCAATAATTAGTACTATCAATTGGCACAATTCTATCATACTTACAATTTAAAATAAGACTCCCTTTTAGATCTAGAATCCCAAATAAATTATTGTTTGTTACCAAATAAATTCCCAAAGATTGATGATTAATATCTATATAATCATAAAATTCAGAAATTGCAGCATTGGTTTTTATTGAGTATAAAGCTTGTTGATTTTCAGATGCTTCTAGATCAATAACATTTAAAGGAAAAATAGTTAAAGGCACATCTAAATTCGATAAAATAGTAAAATCACACTCACCTGATTCTTCTTCAGGCATTCTGGATAATCTAATAAGGCCTTTATTAATTTCTGAAACTAGATTAAAATCTTGAACTAGTATTTGATATGCCGAGGTATATCGATCTATCCACTCCTCTTCGCCTTTTTCATCCCATTCTTTTATAACTTTGTCTCTTACTTTATCAAGAATCTTGGTTTTTGAAAGTATTATTTCGGATGAAATTAAATTTTCAAATTCAACCATAAAATGCTTAATACCGTTTTCATTATTACCTCGGGTATGAAATTGCGATAATAATGCGAATAAAGAGTCAAATAGCAATGTTAATCTTGCAGGCGATTCTCCTTTCCATCTAGCTGCCATTTTGGAAGCTTCATCTTCTTCTTCCTCCTCTTCTTCTTCCTCCTCTTCTTCTTCCTCCTCTTCTTCTTCTTCCTCCTCTTCTTCATCTTCCTCCTCTTCTTCTTCTTCATCTTCTTCTTCCTCTTCTTCATCTTCATCTTCTTCATCTTCTTCTTCCTCCTCATTATCTTCTTCCTCCTCATTATCTAAAATTGCTTCTAAATTTTTAATAATTAAATCTAAATCAGTATCATCAGTGTCGTTACTTCCATTGTCAAAATCATTATCAGAATTACTTTCAGTATCTACTTCATCATAATTATCACTTTCTTCATCTTTTGGAACAGAATATGCATAAACATATTTACTATTACAATAAAGTAGCACAATGGAGCTTGGATCTTCTTCTGTAAATTCACTTTTAACCCAATCCGACTCTTCTTTGCCAATTAATTTTGACAAAGGCAACCAAGATTTAATTCCAACAACACCAATCATTTTAAATAAATCAGAAGATAACAGATCATGATTATTTGTTACTTTAATTATATCTTTTTCGTTTATTTCTAGTACCACTATCTTCCCTTTCTCACTAGAATTCTCTAAACATGAGGAAACATAATTAGCTAAATCTTCTTCATCTGTAAAGCTTTCACGAAATTGTGTTGTAACATCTTCTTTTAATTCTACCTCAATAACATTCTTTACTTTAGAACTGTTTTTTTTTGCAATTTGATTGATTGGATTATCAATATTCATATTTGATAAGAAATCAAAAGTTGCATTTAATGCATCTTTTACATTATCAAATTCTGGATTACCTGAAATTCTCAAACCATTACTAGCAGCTTCAATTTTATTTGGCGCGATATTAACTATATTACTAATAAACTTTTGATCTCTAACATAAAAACCAATTTTGATTACATTTTTTCCAGTATTAAAATACAAATGCGTGCCTTTAGAAGTGTTTACACTTGGGATATGTATATCTAAAAAATTATCTTTATCAATTTTTTTTGCTTCTGAATTTGGGAACTTTTTGGTTATTCCATTTAATAATTTTTGTTGAACTGAACCTTCAGCTGGATCTTCAGATTTTTCAATTTTACTTTTTGGTTTAGCAGGAATTTTTTGATCATCAGCCATTAACTTACTTAGCTTTTCTACTGGATCAGATTGAAAAGCATTGATTAATGGCATTAATCTTAAATGAAATTGTTCACAAGCTTTAATAACATCCTCTATAAACTCATCTTTAATAAGATAACTTTTTTTATAAGGAATTTCAACTCTTAAAGTAAATATTTCAGGATTTCTAACTCCAGCCTCAAATAATATTTTATATTGTCCATTAACTTTTTTTCCTTCAATTTTTTGGTCTTTTATTACTTTAAATGCTTCCCCAAATTTTAATTTCTTTGGATAATTCCAAGCCATTATTCTAACAATATCCTTTTGAATTCTTAATTGGTAAACAATACTTGCACCAATTGAAAAGTTTAAATAATTTTTGTCGTCATGTATTACACATTTCGGATAGGCTTCTTTAATTTTTTTGAAAAATTTATTCATTGCTTTATTTTTTGAAAATTATCTATTTAATACCCAATAAAAAGGACCAATTTTTGCTAATAAAACTAATATAAACTGCCCCCAATCATTGATATCAATATGAACAAATTAATGTTTTTTTATATACGTTAAGGCTTTCGGGGGAAAGTAGGTTCAATATATTAAATAAATTGTAAATAACAAAGTAAAAATAATAATAAGTTACTCATATTTAATATTACTAAGGTATGGGAAATGAAAGTTCCGAATTGTTCTATAAGTGCTTCTTAAATCAGCAACAGGTTGTTTATTTATTTTTTCAACTATTTTTTTACCTAAACTCAAACTATCTCTGTCAGAATAAAACTTGTCATGTGAAACAACTAGATTTTTTGGTCTTTGGAAACCAAATTCTGGTGCTAAATCTAATAATTTACTAGGAATATGATTTGATTTTCTTCGATTTATAGAAGCAGAAATTGGAATAAGGTTTTCAATGATATTACCGGGTCCACAAATAGACCTTGGTACAAAATGATCAATATCAATTATATGATCAGTTGAAACAATTTTATACATATCATATATAAGTGCTCTAATTTTTGTAGGAATATGTAGTGTTATTTGATCTATGTTATTGGGAGTATCTATTATGAAAGAATCTTCCAAATAATACCAAGATGATTGTTTTAAAAATCTATCTTCTAATGGTATTGTATAATCAAAGCATTCGGTAGAAATTACTTTATACTCCAAAACTTTGATACTAGAAACAGAAATGTCTTTAGAATAATCTTTTAATTTTGAAATCCAATATCTATCATCTAAAACATTACTTTTATGTAGGGCATATTTAACGAAATCTACAAATGAGGTAAACTCTAATTTAATTACTTTTTCTACAGTACCTTTTCCATATATGGCATAACTATTTTGAGCAACATATATCACGTCGCCTTCTGTTACATTAATTCCACTTGGCCATTTATTGAGGCTTGTTTCACAATACCATCCATCTTTTAAGTCAAATTCAACGTCCTTTCTTTTAATTAAATGTTGAGGCATTTTTAGGATTTTTAAAAAGTTAATTCATTATCATCATAATTAATAATAACCAATAAAAACTTAACTAATTACCGTTTGTTTTATGTTCAAATTTGATACAACTATGGAAACGGCTTGGTATATCTTTTTTATCCAATGCGCATTTTACCCCTTGGCCTAAAGCCACTAGCCATAACATATGCTTACAATTGAAACAAACTTTTTCATCTGGTTTGGGATTTTCTATTTCTTTCTTCATTTTGTTGTTATTTGTTAATATAAAATTACCCTTTTATTTAATCATTTGTTTATAAATCCTCAACTAAAGTTGAAGAAACGCTTTTTATCAAAATTGCTTTACCCCCTAATAATTTTCTTAGTAATTATATATATTCTAAATTTCATCCTTTTTTTGTTATGTTGAATATGTAAAGGAGGATTGTGCAATTTAATTTTTATACCTTCTTCATCACAAGGTGATGGTTTTTGTTTTATTCCAAGAGTAAAATTACTTTTAATAAAAGATATAAGTAATAATTATGTGTTGTCTACAAAACCTTGGCCGTCTTCATAAAAAGAAATTATAAGTTCCGAGTTCAAATTTAATTGTTTAGCTAATTCTCTTTGTATCCAATTGTCTGAAAAATTATCGCCTCCCACTTCACATTCTTCGAAATTCTTTACATTACCTAATTCATCAAAAAGCGTAACCCAGTGAGTATCACATCTTCCAATTCCGTTAAAACGTGTAGTTATATTAAAAACTACAATTTGATTATCATTGTCTTTTTTAATTATATATTGAATAGGTTGATTTTGAAATTGTCTTTTTTCAATACCGTTAATCCATTCAATGAATTTTTCAGCTTGTTTGAGATTAAATACTTCATTAATGGCAGTATTTAATCTTTGTGTAATGGCACTTCCAAAATATTTATCTTCCAAAATCATGTGAAAATATATTATAAGCTAATATACATTAAAAATAATTGTTTTTATCCACCAAGCCCTCCATCAAGCCACTATGTAAAACTTTTAAGCCATCATTCTCAAATCTGCCAAAGTAGTTTTTAAATTGGAATGAGCTAATACTATGTTCACTTGAGTTCACTTGAGTTTACTTTGCTTTAAATAATTTAAATAAAAAACATAATTACAACTTAAATTTTAATAGCTTTAATATTATTTATAATTTAAATATGCTTCGGAAATATTTAATTACCAATCTATGAACAGGCTAATCATCATTATATTCTTTTTAGTAGGATGCTCTAAAGAAGAAGCAGAAAATTTGATTTTATCTAAAAAAACCTTTTCATTAAAAATAGATTCTGTTTTAAACTCAACTGGAACTAGATCTGTATTGTTTGATAATAATGGGTATTACCATCTTAAACTTGACCCTACTAAAAATCAAACATTAAGTAGAGTAACCGGTAAAATTTTAGCGGATGGTAAAGAACCATATCCTCCAGAAAAAGTTGATTGGGAAAGTAATCTATACTGGTCAATTAAAAGAGGGGATACAGTAGCCATTATTACTAAGTCCTATATTAACTATTTTACCGGGCAATTTACTATTGTTAGCCTTCCACCATTGATTGCCTCTAAAGATGAATTAGTACCCACTAGTAACTTTGCTTCTTATAGTGGGAAAGGTGGAGAAATAAATAATATGATTGCCCCTATTTACAAAATGAGAGGTGATACGCTTATCTTAAAAACAACACATTCTACTTCAAAGCAAATTGTTTATACTAAGATAGTATTGGATTAAAAGCTAAGTGAAATAGGGCTACTCCCTCCATTCTAAAGGGATAATGACTTCCCCTAAAACACATTAAAAAGCAAATACTCAAACTTTAATACGATACCATTTGGTGCTGTTCGTTCCATGGTTGAATATAATTGTCCGCGGTAGCCAATATCAACCCTTGCCTGGCTATTAAAAATAAATTGTATCGAAGGTGCAATATCTAAAAACGATTTTTGATTATCGTTTAAGCGTTGTCCAATGAATTCAAGCATTAAGTTCATATTCACCTGCTTATAGCTTGTATATACTTTAGGTAGCATTAGTTTACCTGCAGACAAAGTATAATTCATAGCACTATTACTTTCTGTGCTAGGGAATGAATAATTCGGTTTATTATCTAGTGCCCTTTCATAACTAATCGAACTACTAATAGCCACTTTGTGCAATAATTGTGTAGCTATGAATCCGGCCTCGTACCCTGAGTTATGGCCCATTGTTTCAATTTCCTGTTGGTGTATGTCCGCCTTATTAAAACTATACCTTCCATACAGCGCCATCCTAAAATGCTTTTTAAGTGCATCCTTGCTAAAGAAGCGATACTTGGCATAAAAGCTACCACCTTCGGTTTCAAAGCCACCATCCTGGCGATTACTAATGAATCCCTGAGCGTGTACCATCCATTCTTTATTGATCCCCCACATGAGTTCTGGCATATTATGGTAGTTCAGCTTGCCATCCTTCTCAAGAAAAAATCCATTCATGTCTCTAAAACCAAATGACTTTGCTGGCATATTACTTGCAGGCTCCGTGAATACAAATAGCTCTTGAGAATATGAATTCAAGTGAATTAACAGGAATGCAATAAGTGCTATTTTTCTCATGTAAGTTGCTTTTTAAAAGCCAATGTTTAATACACAAATTAAGCCATTTTATACTACATAAATAGTAACTTAGGCTTTCATTTTACAATGAACCCTTATGAAAAAAATATTATTTTGTTTAAAATGAAATTATATTCAATCCTCTTTTTATTATTTTTTAGTCAATTTAGTTACGGGCAAGTAAAGTCTAAAAATATATTGATTGCCTATTATAGTAAAACAGCGAGTACGCAAACCTTAGCCGAAGAAGTAGCTAAAGGAGCGCAATCTATACCAGGCGTTCAGGTGGTACTTAAAAGTATTGCTCAAACAACCACAAAGGATTTATTGGATGCAGATGCTATTATTATTGGAAGTCCCGTTTACAATGCAAACCTCGCACCCGAAGTGGTTCAATTTATGAGTGCATGGCCATTTGAGGGTAACCCATTAAAAGATAAAATAGGTGCTGCATTCGTTACTGCTGGCGGTATGTCTGCCGGAGAAGAGCTCGCTCAAGTGAACCTATTACATTCTATGTTGATTTTTGGAATGATTGTAGTGGGAGGAGATGAGTGGACATCTGCATTTGGAGCCTCTGCCATTACAAATGAAAGTATTTTCAAAACAGGGCAGTTAGATAAAATATTTTTACAAAAAGGATTTAACCTTGGCAAGCGTATTGCCACGATGACCCAAAAAATGAGATAGCATATGATGATTAATAAAGAAGTTAAAAATGCAGAAGAGGCCATCGTCGATATCATGGATGGCCAAACCATTATGCTAGGTGGGTTTGGATTATGTGGCATTCCAGAAAATTGTATAACTGCCCTTGTCAAAAAAGGCGTGACCAATCTTACTTGTATTTCGAATAATGCTGGGGTAGATGATTTTGGCATTGGTTTAATGCTGCAACAAAGACAGGTCAAAAAAATGATTGCTTCCTATGTAGGAGAAAATGCAGAATTCGAAAGACAATTATTATCAGGTGAGCTGGATGTAGAATTAATTCCGCAAGGCACACTCGCTTTTAGGTGCATGGCTGCTGGATATGGCATGCCTGCTATATTCACACCTGCTGGTATTGGAACAGAAGTGGCGATTGGAAAAGAAGTAAGAAATTTTAACGGCAAAGATTATTTATTAGAGAATGCTTTCAATGCAGATTTTGCCATTGTAAAAGCATGGAAGGGAGACATCACTGGTAACCTTATTTTTAAAGGCACTTCTAGAAATTTTAATACGATGATGGCGATGGCTGGTAAAATAACCATTGCCGAAGTAGAGGAGCTTGTTGAACCAGGTGAATTAGATCCCAATCAAATTCATGTGCCCGGAGTTTATATTCACAGAATTTTTCAGGGTAGCAATTATGAAAAGCGCATTGAAAAGAAAACTATTTCCAAATAATAGATGAGTCAAATTTTATACCATGTTAGATAAAGAAGCGATAGCAAAAAGAATTGCAAAAGAGATACAACATAATTCTTATGTTAATTTAGGTATTGGTATCCCTACACTTGTAGCCAATTATATTCCAAAAAATATTGCTGTTTGTTTTCAATCAGAAAATGGACTCCTTGGCATGGGACCCTTCCCTACAGAAGCCGAAGTGGATGCAGATTTAATCAATGCTGGTAAACAAACCATCACCATGCTACCCGGTGCTGCTTTATTTGATTCCGCCATGAGCTTTGGTATGATTCATGCTCAAAAAATTGATTTAACAATTTTAGGTGCGATGGAAGTATCAGAAAATGGGGATATCGCCAACTGGAAAATTCCTGGCAAGATGGTAAAAGGTATGGGCGGTGCAATGGACCTTGTAGCATCTGCAAAAAATATCATTGTGGCTATGCAGCATGTGAATAAAGATGGAGAAAGTAAATTATTACCCAATTGCACTTTGCCACTCACAGGCATTCGTTGCGTTAAAAAAATAGTCACAGAATTAGCTGTCCTTGCTGTTTTACCAGAAGGTGGATTTAAATTACTAGAAAGAGCGCCAGGTGTTTCAGTTGACACCATTAAAAAAGCCACTCTAGGAAAACTCATCATTGAAGGTGAGATCCCAGAAATGGCTTTTGATTAATCTGAACTTACTATAAATTTCCTCTTAGGTCTTGTTCTCTTTCTAGTGCTTCAAATAAAGCTTTGAAATTACCAGCACCAAAAGACTTTGCACCTTTTCTTTGGATGATTTCAAAAAATAGTGTTGGTCGATCCTCTACTGGTTTTGTGAATATTTGCAACAAATAGCCCTCATCATCTCTGTCTACTAAAATTCCTAATTGTTTTAGTGGCGCTACATCTTCGTCGATAGGTCCTATACGATCTAATAGATCATCATAGTAAGTAGATGGTATATTTAAAAACTCTACCCCACGACTACTTAATTGTGTAACGGTATCCACAATATTATCGGTAGCAATGGCAATATGTTGCACGCCTGCATCTTTATAAAAATCTAAATACTCCTCTACCTGTGATTTCTTTTTTCCTTCAGCTGGTTCATTGATAGGGAACTTCACAAACCCATTACCATTGCTCATTACTTTACTCATGAGCGCAGAGTACTCTGTTGAAATTTGCTTGTCATCAAATGTCAAAATATTTTTAAAGCCCATCACCTCTTCATAAAAACTTACCCAAGTATTCATTTGATTCCATCCCACATTGCCCACACAATGGTCTATGTATTTAAGACCAACTGCAGTTGGTTTATAATTGCTTTCATGCTTTCTAAAACCTGGCATAAAAACACCTTTATAATTTTTTCGTTCAATGAATAAATGCACTGTGTCTCCATAAATATGTATGCCGCTCATTTTAACTTCCCCCTGTTCATCCTGCATTGTTTTTGGTTCCATATAAGGCTTAGCGCCTCTCTTTACAGTTTGTTCAAAAGCGTCATAAGCGTCGTTCACAGTTAATGCAATAACTTTTACACCATCTCCATGCTTATGTACATGATCCGCAATCACAGAACTTGAATGTAAAGGCGTAGTTAAAATAAGTCTTACTTTATCCTGCATTAAAACATAAGATACTTTTTCTTTATCGCCCGTCTCTGGGCCGCTGTATGCAAAATCTTGATAGCCAAATGCTGTTTTATAATAATGTGCTGCTTGCTTTGCATTACCCACATAGAACTCTACATAATCTGTGCCAAGTAAGGGTAAAAAATCTTGGTCATTAGGGGTACTTTCCATCTTTATTATTTAATTTTTACTTTTTTGTTTTTTTACTTTCTACTTTGTTTATTTTATTTCTTCTTTTATTCTTTTTTACTTTTTCTTATTCTATTCGATATTATGTTGCCAACTCTTATGATAGTTTTCATCTTCAATTAACAATGCTTCTTCGGTAATCATTAATGGTCTAAATGGATCTATCATCACAGCCAGCTCATCTGTTTTTTCTTTACCTATTGATTTTTCTACACTACCCGGATGTGGCCCATGAGGAATACCACCAGGATGCAATGTAATCTGACCTTGCACCACCGACTTTCTGCTCATAAAATCGCCATCTACATAATACAAAACTTCATCACTATCTACATTGCTGTGGTTATACGGTGCAGGTATGGCTTGTGGGTGATAATCATATTTACGAGGCACAAAGGAACAAATCACAAAATTTTTCGCTTCAAAAGTTTGATGCACTGGTGGTGGCTGATGCACCCTTCCTGTAATAGGTTCAAAATCATGAATCGAAAATGCCCATGGATAATGGTAGCCATCCCATCCAATAAAATCAAAAGGATGTGTGCCATAAGTATATGGATAAATTAATCCTTGTTTTTTGATCAATACTTTAAAATCACCTTCTTGGTCAAAAGTTTCTAAATCACTTGGTCTTCTAATATCTCTTTCACAGTAAGGTGCATGCTCCATCAACTGCCCAAACTGATTTTGGTATCTCTTTGGAAAACGAATAGGGCTATAGCTTTCAGTAATGAATAAGCGATTATTTTCGTCATCAAATTTAATTTGATAAATAGTCCCTCTAGGTACTACAAGGTAATCGCCGTATGAAAATTTAATTTTACCAAATCCTGTTTGTAAAGTGCCCGATCCTTTATGAATAAAAATAACTTCGTCTGCTTGACTATTTTTATAAAAATAATCGGTCATAGAATGTCTTGGTGCTGCTAATGAAATTTGTAAATCAGCATTCACTAAAACCGGTTTTCTACTTTTTAAGTAATCGTCCTCTGCTTTAATATTAAAACCTAATAAACTTGTATGACGCAAATGTTTTTCTCTTGCAATTTTTGGCTCCACTGAATAGGGTTCACCTAATGCTTTTACAAAAGTGGGTGGATGCGTATGGTACACTAAAGAATACATTCCAGAAAAACCTTCGGTTGATACAAGTTCTTCTGCATATAGTTTTCCATTGGGTTGTCTAAATGCGGTATGTCTTTTATGGGGAATCTCTCCCAAACTGTGGTAAATTGGCATAATTTAGTTTTTGAAGGAATACAATACTAACAATTATTAGCAAGTTATAAAATATTTATTTTTAACTTTGATGAACTTGAAAAAAGCACTCAATCAAAGTTAATATTTTTGAGCAAATTACATTATAAACAATTGATAATCAATGAAATTAGTTAGTTATTTAAAATCGGGTGAAATCCAACTAGGAGCGATAGTCAATGAGGCAGTTTACAACCTCCAATCTGTGAATGAAAACTTGCCAAAAAACATCATTGATTTTTTTCATGCTAGCAATGAACTCATTCAACAAACAGAAAATCAACTTTCAAAAATTGCAGACAATAGTTTAAGTATTGAACCTGTGAAGGAATTCAGTTTATTAGCACCAGTGCCTCGTCCAACTTCATGCAGAGATGGATATGCGTTTCGTCAACACGTAGAATCAGCTAGAAGGAATAGAGGCGTAGAAATGATTAAAGAATTTGATCAGTACCCTATATTTTATTTTACCAACCACAATGCAGTGCAAGGTCCTGGTGACATCTATTGTATGCCTGACCATTTTCAACAACTTGACTTTGAATTAGAAGTGGCGATTATCATTGGCAAAGAAGGTCGAAACATCAAAGCTAAAGACGCAGACGCATATATTGCTGGCTTTACAATTATGAATGACCTGAGTGCGCGAAAATTACAAATGGAAGAAATGCTTTTAAACCTAGGACCAGCAAAAGGAAAAGATTTCTCTACGGTGATTGGCCCATGGTTAGTGACACCCGATGAATTAAGTCCTTACTTAGTGCCTGCAAAACAAGGGCATGTTGGCAACAATTATAATTTATCTATGAAGTGCTGGGTGAATGATGTTTTAGTATCAGAAGGGAATGTAAAAGATATGGACTGGACATTTGCAGAGATCATTGAAAGATGTTCTTACGGTGTTACTATTTTTCCTGGTGATGTCATTGGGTCTGGAACCGTTGGTACTGGCTGTTTCTTGGAATTAAATGGAACAGGCAAATTACATGATCCAAATTACCAACCGCAATGGCTGCAAGCAAATGATACTGTTAAAATGACCATCGACGGATTGGGTACTTTAGAAAATACCATCAAGGCGGAAGCAACTGATTGGTCTATCTTGGCACTAAAAAAATAATTGGATTAAATATATTTACATGCTAACATTAAATACAGACCAACTAAGTACACAAGAAATACAACAGTATTTGCAATATGCCATTGCACCAAGACCCATCTGCTTTGCATCCACTATTGACTTAGAGGGGAATGTGAACTTAAGTCCTTTTAGTTTTTTTAATTTGTTTAGCATGAACCCGCCTATTTGTATTTTCTCTCCATCCCGTAGAGTAAGAGATAATACCACTAAGCATACACTTGAGAATATTAAGGAAGTTCCAGAATGTGTAATTAATATTGTGAACTACAATATGGTACAACAAGTGTCTTTGTCTAGTTGTGATTACCCAAAAGGAACCAGTGAATTTGTTAAAGCAGGTTTTACTGAATTGGCATCTGAATTGGTAAGACCACCAAGGGTTGCCGAATCACCCATACAGCTTGAATGTATTGTGCAGGAGGTGATTGCACTTGGAGCGCAGGCAGGTGCAGGTAATTTAGTATTAGCAGAAATTAAAAAAATACATTTGCATGAATCTATCCTTGATGCTAGTAATCATATTGATCAAGCTAAATTAGATTTAGTGGCTCGTCTTGGCGGAGACTGGTATGCAAGAATTACAGAAGCGAATTTGTTTAAAGTAGAAAAGCCAAATACAAAATTAGGAATTGGATTTGATCAGTTACCTAATGCAATAAAAGAAAGTGATTCATTTACCCCTAATGAAAAAGCGCAATTAGCAAATACCAATATTCTGCCTCCATTGACTGCTGTCAATGAATTGAAATTATCTTCAGAAAAAATTCAAGAAATCAAAGCCGCCCTCTCCAATAACGAGACTGAGCTTGCTTGGGCAATTATTCAAACTTTAGTTTAGCATCAATTATTTTTAATCCATCCCTGATTAGTTTTGAAAAGGTTGGATAAGTAGTAGACTGTGCATTCAAGTAAGTTCTTAATTCGTTGGCCAATACTTGTTGTGTTGGCATGGTGTCTGCTAATTCTAATAACTCCATCGCACCCAGCCAATCTGTTTCAAAATCATTTTTAATTTGCTGCCAAATTTCATTCAAGGAATCGTCTGATTTACCTTGCTCTCTATAATCCCTTATTTGTTTAAATAAAGATTGATATTGTAAGTCCTTCGCTGTGTAATTTTGTTGGTAGGTTGGTTGTTCAGAAACATACAATTGATCTTCGATTGCATTTTTATCTGCTGTCCCATTAAATACAGAAACAATTGCATGTCCAATGGCCATATCAAACATGCCCCATGCTGGTTCAAAAAATACATTGCCTTCATTGTCAGTCACTTTACAATCTGCAAAACTGAGTATGACCAATTTATCTTCCATATAAGTCTGACCTACTAATTTTCCTTCAACTAAAATGCCATTCTCAAATGTCAACGCAATCATCTGATCTACAATCATACCAGCCGATGCAAGATCTTCTGTATTGTAGTCCTCTAATAACTTAGACGCGCCCTTTAGTTTACCAACTGGAGATCCAAACCCATGTGCATGGTAGTTTACATCATGGCCTGCGATCAATTGATCCTTAAACGCAAGGGAACTTGGTCCCTGTGTATTAATGTATTTAATTGCATGATTGGCATCGGTATATACTTTACTAATCACGCCAGACAATTGCAATCCTGAACTAAATACTGCAGTACAAATATTTTTACATTCTATTGCCTTTAATACACTTTCAAGTCCGCCAACTCTGTAAGCCATTGTAGACTCAAACGCCTCTAAAACATCTATTAAATTTTGAAATGTGGGCGTAACAAAAAGTTGTGGTTGCTCTTTTGTAATATCGTATCCATAAGTTAATGCATCAATGGTGTATTCAATTTTTTTAACCTTAGGATCCATACAGGATGCACTTTCACCAATGGAGGAAAGCAATCCAGCACCATAAATTTTAGGTTGGTCAATAGCTCCAATTAAGCCATACTCGACCGTCCACCATTGAAGTCTGCTTAACAAAGCCATTTCGGATGGAGCGCCTAAGTTTTGTTGATTGTATAAAACCAAAGCTTCCGCCTCGGCTAATTCCTTTTGATCTACATTGGGTATTTCCTTTAAAATAGAAAGTGATCTGATAGATTCATATAAAGCATAATCCTTAGAAGAGAATAATGCTTTGGTTCCAATGGAGCCCAAATAACTTAAGTACTGATTGTATTTAGTATCGCTAATAATTGGCGCATGCCCTGCAGATTCATGAATGATATCTGGCGCGGAGGTATATTCAATATGTTCTAGTTGTCTAATATCTGCAGCAATCACTAATACCCTGTATGCTTGGAATTCCATGAATGCAGCTGGTGGAATAAATCCATCTACTGTGACTGCTCCCCATTCAATAAGTTTAAGTGCATCATTGATTTCTTGTAAGCTTGGAATTTTCTCAATGGTCAATCCTGCTTTTTTTAAACCAGGTATATAAGGATAGTAAGCCACATTTTTTAAATAGCTATAATTCTGACGCATTACATAGCGCCACACCGCATGGTTTATTGGTGTATATTTTTCATAGTCTTGAGGCACAATATACTTTCTAAGATGCAAGGGTAAGTTTGCTACTTGTGTATTTTGATAGTCAAAAAATGTATGCATAAAAATTGCTAAAGATTAATATGTGCTAGTAAGTCTGAAACCATTTCTTTTGGACCAGTGTAAAATGGAACAGTTTGATGAATACTAGTGGGTTGTATATCTAAAATAGCTGTATCATTTGCAGATGCTAGGCCACCGGCTTGTTCTGCTAATAAAGCCATCGCATTTGCTTCAAACAATAACCTCAATTTCCCATTTGGATATTGATTGGTTCTTGGATAAATAAAAATACCTCCCTTTAATAAATTACGATGAAAATCGGCTGCTAAAGATCCTATATACCTTCCTGACATTCTTTTTTCCTTACACTCATTGATATATGTAGTCACCCCCTTGTCTAATAAATCGAAACTGAGCCCCTCATTCATTGAAAAATAAGTTTTCGCATTATTAAATACCATGGATGGATGTGACAATACATACTCTCCTAAAGTGGTTTCATAAGTAAACCCGTTCACACCGTTCCCTGTTGAGAATACCAGCATGGTAGAAGCCCCGTAAAGAATATATCCTGCTGCAATTTGTGCACGTCCTTTTTGTAAAAAATCAGCTTCTGTTAAAGGTTCGTTTGGTGGAGTTTGTTTTTTATAAATAGAAAAAATAGTCCCAATAGACACATTCACATCAATATTATTAGAGCCATCTAGTGGATCAATGGCAACTATATATTTACCATCATTTTTTAAATCAATAAATTGTTCTGTTTCTTCTGATGCAATACCACAGGCTTCTCCTCCTTTTAATAAGGCCCTTGTAAATCTTGTATTGGCTAGTAAATCTAATTTTTGTTGACGGTCTCCTCCAGTATTCGTTACACCCACATAGCCCATAATATCAATAAGGCCTGCCTTATTAATTTCTCTATTAACAACTTTTGAGGCAAGGGCAATATCCCTCAATAATTGCGATAAATCACCTGCAGCATTTGGATATTGACTTTGATTACTCTTAATAAAACGGTCTAGTGTAATTCCAATTGGCAGATCGATTCTTGATTTTTCCATATACAATTATTGGGTCAATAATGAATCAACTACGATTGACAATTATTATTTTATACCTACCTTATTGAAACTTTATAATATTATTGTCAAAAAGCGTTTTTAATTTAGCAGCTTGTTGCTCATAAGCCTCTTTTTCCGACCAAGCATCTATTGGATTTAAAATAGCACTCGGCACATTTACACAAGTTTCAGGAATAGATAAATTAAAATAAGGTTCTGTATGAAAAGCCACATTATCGAATACATTTTCATGAATGGCATCGATGATTGCCCTTGTATACTTTAATTCAATTCTTTTTCCAACGCCATACCCACCTCCAATCCATCCTGTATTAATTAACCAAACACTTGTATTGTGCTGCATCATTTTTTCTGCTAATAATTTTGCATAAACAGTCGACTTCCATACCATAAAAGCGGCACCAAAACAAGAAGAGAAGGTAGCCACTGGCTCTGTTACACCCATTTCGGTACCTGCTACTTTTGCAGTATATCCACTTATAAAATGGTACTGCGCTTGCTCGGCATTTAATTTGCTAATTGGAGGCAATACCCCAAACGCATCGCAGGTTAAAAATATGATATGATTAGGATGGCCACCTACACATGGGATTTTTGCATTTGGTATAAATTCAATCGGATAGGCAGCCCTCGTGTTTTCTGTAATAGACTTATTGGTGTAATCTACTTTTTTTGTTGCCGGATCATAGACCACATTTTCTAAAATAGTTCCTTTTTTGATTGCCTGAAAAATTTGAGGTTCTTTCTGTGGCTCTAAATCAATTGCTTTTGCATAACATCCACCTTCTATATTTGAAATACCATTTTCACTCCAAATATGTTCATCGTCTCCTATCAATTTTCTATTTGGGTCTGCTGACAATGTCGTTTTTCCTGTGCCACTTAATCCAAAAAATAAACTCACTGCCCCACTCTCAGATTCATTCGCTGAACAGTGCATAGATAACATTTGATTCAATGGCATCAAATAATTGAGTAATGAAAAAATTGCTTTTTTCATCTCACCTGCGTACTCTGATCCAAAAATTAAAATTTCTTTTTGCTCAAATGACAATTGGATAGAGGTAGTGGAAGTAATCCCTTTGATAGTCATATCCGCACTGGTTGCACCAGCATTATAAAGTACATAATCTGGTGTACCGAAATTAGCTAGCTCTTGTTCCGTTGGTCTAATAAGCATATTGTACATGAACAAAGCGTGATACGCTTTAGTACAAATGATTCTTACTTTGATTGTATTTTTTTTATCCCATACAGCATACCCATCAACAATAAATAAATCTGCACAGGTATTAAAAAATGCAACCGCTTGCTGTTTTGCTTGGTTAAAGGATGCAGGGTCAATAGGTTGATTCACATCGCCCCAATTAATATTGTCTTTACTGCTTTCCTCTAAAACAATTCTTTTATCCTTTGGGCTCCTTCCAGTTTTTTCACCTGAATACACAATCAATGCACCGGTATCTGACAAAGTCGAACCCTTATCGGTCTCAAGAGATAATTGTATAAGTGCCTCACTTGATAAATTTACATGCACATTTGAATGCTGAATTCCTAGATTTGATAAATCGACCATAAGTATAATTTATAACTGCAATATTACTAACATTTGCTAGTTTATTCAAATAAAGACATATTATATATAATTTTTATTACATATACATACGATATAGATGCGAATGGCTCAAAATGAAAGAGGCCCCTATTGCTAGGAGCCTCCTTTGTATTTTTCTAAACTTAAAATGAACTAAAGGCTATTATTTAACGGCCTTGCTAAATCCTACAAAGTGTACAACTTTTCCGCCTTCAAATCTAAACGCATCCATCCATTGTACTTTTTGTGTTTTACCATCAGGCATTACTACATCCGCCTCGTCCCAAATATCTACCCATTGGTGACCATTTTCTCCAACTACAGGGAAAATTGCAGTAATTTGGTAGTTTGTGATAGTCACAGCACCTAAGCTCTTTTCCACGAATTCCATGATTGCAGCCTTTCCTTTTAATACTGATCCATCTTCAACGTTATAAGTTGCTGTATCTGACATCATCTCTGCAACAGCTTTAAAGTCTTTCTCAAATATTGATTTGTGAAATTGTTCAGCCATTAAAACATTCTTTTGATCTCCCATCTTAAAATTGTCGGTATAAGTTGGCTTATAAAGATGTTCAACTTTTTCTGATGTAGCTTCAACAGTTTCAGTTGTCTTTTTGTCAGCATTAGTACAAGCAGCAAATGATGCAACTACAAGTAATCCTAAAAATACTTTTTTCATAATTTGGTTTTTAAATTTGAACTATGAATTTATCATGTGATCATTAAAAAAATGTACCAAAAACAAGAAATGTTGTTCCAAAATCATAAGATGGAACAAATAAATAAGATAATTATATAGTTTAGGGGGATAAATGGAGTTTCTTACATACCTAAAAATATAAAAATGGAAGACTTACGTTACCCTATCGGGAATTTTGAATTCAAACCTTTTAGCAATGACATTAAAAATGAATGGCTACTTGATATGAAATCATTACCAAATGATCTAGCATTGTCTACCAAGGATTTGAATAAAGTACAATTAGATACCCCATATAGAGAAGGTGGTTGGTCTGTACTTCAAGTGGTGCATCATTTAGCTGATAGCCATATGAATGCTTTTGTAGTATTTAAACTAGCATTGACAGAAGATTTACCTACAATCAAAGATTATAGTGAACATGATTGGTCGTTTACTGCAGACGTATTGAATACGCCTATTGAAGTTTCAATTACGCTATTAAGTGCTTTACATCAAAGATGGACTGATTTATTGGCTAGTTTAACCGACGAGCAATGGCAAAGGAAATTTTTCCACCCTACCCACAATATTGAAATTAGTTTATGGGACTTTTTTGCTGTTTATACATGGCATGGAAAACATCATATAGCCCATATTGAAAATCTTAAGAAAAGAGAAGGCTGGCAAGGGAAATAAAAAAAATTTATGAATTTAATTATAAAAAACAAAAAATATCAATTATGAAAAAAGTGATTTTTCTACTAATGTTGGGGGCTATTGGATTTAACATGACCGCTTCTGCTCAAAATGCAATCAATTCTATCCATTTTTATGATGTTAAAAATGCAGATATGGAGAAAACCTATCTCGCTAGCTTAAAGGAAATCAACACCATTATGGCTGAAATGGGATTCCCAAAGAATTACTATAGCTACTTTAAATTAGCTGCATCAGATACCACTAAAACCTACAGAAATTGTACTATTGGTCATTGGACTTCGGAGCAAGACTACAAGACAATCCATGACCATCCAAAATTTAAGGCATGGGCTAATAAGAACAAAGAAACCAATGGCGTGTATATGGCAAATCAATTGTACAGAAGGATGTATGCTGCTGATTAATTTTTAAAGAAGGAAAGCATAATACTTGTTACAAGGGGTCTATGGATTTGAGTTCATAGGCCCTTTTGTATTTCATAAATACTTAAAACAATAGCGCTGTTAAATTGAATATAAAATCTTATTTTCAATTTCAAAATAAAAAAATGGAAGTACACCACCACTCGCATAAGCCTAAAAACTGGAAAGAATATATCACTGAATTCATTATGTTATTCGCAGCAGTTACACTAGGTTTTCTAGCCGAAAATCTAAGAGAGCACCAGATTATAAATCATCGTATTGAGCAAAATGAAAAAGCTATTTTAAAGGACTTAGAAGCAGATTCAAGCGAGATAGCAAGAGTCCTTGATGTGGAAGATAAGTCCATCTATACTTTCAATAAGATAAATCATCTATTTTATTTAGTAAAAAATAAAAAAATTAGTCAACAGCAATTCATTGATTCTATTAAAATATTACCAAATCTTATTGCTGTAACCACTACGGTTTATGTGAACAATAGTTCATTTAAAAATATGCAGTCAAGTGGATTACTGAGCTATGTAGAAGAAGGGGCATTAAAAAATACATTGGCAACTTATTACGAAGTAGATTTTAAAGCAATAGAAGCTGCAAATGATTTTTTTGATCAACAAGGTATTATTTTTAATAATTATTTCCCGATTGGTTTAGGAAAATATATTAGAGAAAGTCAAAATTTATCAAAAGAATATTTAACCAATAGCAAGGATGGGTATGAAGATTTTATGTTAAGTCTAGATAAAACAAAGGATATTTTACAGTCAGATGAGTTTATCTATGAAGTACAAAAATATTATAATTTCATATTTTACTACCGTATGAATATTTATAGAATTAAAAAAAGTAACGACGCGCTTTTAAAACTATTGAGATCGGAGATGCATTAATACTATTCAAAATATTACCTCAAAAAAAGCCCTGCTTATAGGAAGTTTTTTTGAGGCCACTTACAATTAATACTTCAAAGGGATTAACTTAATAATGCCAAGCTTGTTGAATAATTTGATAATTGGATATACCGGATCAATCTCCCACCACTTAGCTGCAAAATTTGATCGAGCTCCTGCATGATGGTGGTTATTTTGAAATAATTCCCCCAACATCAAGAAGTCTATGAATAAGGTATTCTTTGATTGGTCTTTTTCTCCTGGGAAATTACGATACCCATACTTATGACCCGCCCAATTAACAATCGCCCCTTGTATTGGACCAATTAAAAAATGGATTGGTAGTAATAGATACATCCACCATGCTGTTGCAAAGTTGATGTAGGTAAAAAGTCTGACCAAATAAGGAAAGGTACCAATGTAGAATAAGAAAAATCAATACAGCCATTATTAAAAATTTATTTACGAAGCTAAACTTCTTAGTCTGTATTCTAATAATGTGTTTAACAAAAAGGGGATTTTGACCAAATTACAACACGGAAAAAGATAAGGAAAAATTATACTATCTGGATTGGTAGACAATATTCGATTAATTTAATAAAATGCCGATTGTTTATTCAAGATTTCTACTTAATATGTGTATGGAAAGCCAGTAAAATTTAATTCATTAAACTATTTTTTATGCTCGAATCTTTAGTCATCGGTATATCCATTTTATCACTGCTATTTTTTAGCGTCGTGGTTGTTAATCAAGGGACTATCGCCATCATCACCATGTTTGGTAAGTACCAAAGAATTATGCTGCCTGGTTTAAGGTTTAAGATCCCTTTTGTGGAAAGCATTTTTAGAAGAGTGAGTATTCAAAATCAAAGTATAGAATTAGAATTTCAGGCGGTGACCATTGACCAAGCGAATGTTTACTTTAAGAGTATGTTATTGTACTCTGTTCAAAACTCTGAGGAAGAAACAGTAAAAAAGGTTGCTTTTAAATTTATTAGTAATAAGGATTTGATGCAGGCCCTTGTAAGAACGGTTGAAGGAAGTATTAGAGCCTATGTTGCTACAAAAAGACAAGCAGAGGTTTTAACAGCAAGAAGGGAAATTGTTGACTTTGTAAAAGAACAAATTGATAATAGTTTAGAGGAGTGGGGATACCATTTGCAAGACCTTCAAATTAATGATATCACTTTTGATCAAGTGGTTATGGATAGTATGAGTAAGGTAGTTGCTAGTAATAATTTAAAGGCGGCTGCCGAAAACGAAGGACAGGCTTTATTAATTACAAAAACAAAAGCTGCCGAAGCGGAAGGTAATTCTATCAAAATATCTGCACAAGCCGAGAAAGAAGCGGCTCAATTGAGAGGTCAAGGTGTTGCCCTATTCAGACAAGAGGTGGCTAAGGGTATGACAGAGGCTGCAGAAGAAATGAAGCAAGCAAATTTAGATACGAATGTCATTTTATTTAGCATGTGGACGGAAGCCATTAAGAACTTTGCAGAATATGGAAAAGGCAATGTGATATTTTTAGATGGTAGCCCTGATGGTATGGATAAGACCATGAAACAAATGATGGGGTTAATTACTAAGAAAGAAAATTTATAGGATACTAGAAACAAGGATCGATTAAATTATATATCAACCACTTATGATTCAACTCATAGGTGGTTTTTTATTTCTGGCCTTTATAAACCATCACCTTGTTAACTTTAAAATAATAATGAGTTAACGTAATGGTAACAAGTAGCTGCTACTTTCGTATTTAAAATTTAAATATGAAGCAACTCAAATTCTTTTATCTATTATTGATTACAGTCACTATCTTTTCTTGCCGTAAGGAAGATGTAGCTCCACCATTAGAGAACACGCAGAATGAGGATCTTAGTGGCTATACAGAAATAGCGTCTATTAGTTTAGGTGGCGTTGGTGCTGCAGAAATTACAGCTTTTGATTCAGAAACGGATAGACTGTTTGCAGTAAATAACAGCACTGAAAATAAAATTGACGTGCTAGACATGAGCAATCCTGCGCTAGTTAAAGTAATAAAATCTATTAGCATGCTTCCTTATGGTGGCTATGTAAATAGCGTTGCAGTGAGTAATGGTAAATTAGCAGCTGCAATTGAGTCTACTAATAAGCAGGCTGCAGGTAAAATTGTAGTTTTTAATACTTCTACCTATGCAGAAATTAAATCAATCAATGTAGGTGCACTTCCAGACATGGTTACTTTTAGTCCAGATGGTAAATATATTATATCTGCAAATGAAGGTGAGCCAAGCAATGATTACCTGAATGACCCAGAAGGAAGCGTTTCTATTATTAAAGTGTCTGATTATTCTGTAACTACCTTAAATTTTGCATCTTTTGAAAGCCAGTTAGCTAGTCTAGCTAGTAAAGGATTTAGAATCTTTGGACCTGGTAAAAATTTCGTTAAAGATATTGAACCTGAATATGTGACTGTTTCTGATGACTCAAGAACTGCCTATGTTACCCTACAGGAAAATAATGCGATTGCCGAAATTGATTTAATGACTGCAACCATTAAAAAAATTACGCCACTTGGATTTAAAGACTACTCATTAGCAGCAAATGCAATTGATGTAAGTGATAGGGATAATAAAATTGAATTCGCAAATTTTTCAAAAGTTTATGGTATGTATATGCCTGACGCGATTGCCTATTTCAATTATAATGGAACACCTTATTTATTTACTGCAAACGAAGGTGATTCTAGAGAATATACAGCATTTACAGAAATGAAAAGAGTAAGTGCTGTCGCTTTAGATGCAACAAATTTCCCAAATGCGACAACACTTAAAACAGATGCAGTATTAGGTAGATTGAATGTTACGACTACATTAGGTGATACAGACGGCGATGGTGATTTTGATGCTTTATACTCCTTAGGTGCTAGATCATTTAGTGTTTGGAACGCGACCACAGGTAGCCAAGTATTTGATAGCAAAAACGAATTAGATATTAAAGCAAAGGATTTAGCAATTTATGATGATGGCAGAAGTGACGATAAGTCGGTTGAGCCTGAGTCTGTAACCATTGGAAGAGTTGGTAGTAAAAGCATTGCGATTATTGGATTGGAAAGAGCTGATGCATTTGCCATTTATGATATTACCATTCCAACTGCACCAGTTTTTATTAAAATGTATAAAACAGGTGACGCACCAGAAGGTCTTTTATTCATACCTGCATCAAAAAGTCCAATTAATCAAAGCTTAATTGTAACAAGCAACGAGAATGATGGAACGATTAAGATTTATAAAACAACTAAATTATAATTTAGTTACTGACAGACTAAAAGCTTAGTTTAAAAGGGTCTATGTGTTTTAACGCATAGACCCTTTTTTATTAGAGTAAATGGCTTTAAATAATGACTAAAACTTCACTATTAAGGCCATGGTTGCTGATGTCTGAGACGACACAAGATATTAGAAGTAATTTGACGATCATAATTCAAAAATAGACGAGGTGCATAAAATAGGTAAAACTTGTTCTTATCTTAATATGGCTGTATGTATAAATTGCATAATTTGTAGGTACTAAAACGATGCATATGGTTTGGCGTAAATTTAGCGGCGAAATAATTTCGATACCAATAGCTGAACATGTAAAAAAGTGTATCGAAGAAGAAACTGCAAAAAATAATAAACTCAAAGTGTATATAGGCACTGATAGTCAGGTAAAACAATCTGTAACAGAATTTGCCACTGTCATTGTTTTTTTAAGAGAAAAAAATGGCGGATTCATGTTTATTCATAACGAGAAAACGAATCAAACATTACACATTAAAGAAAGGATGTTACTTGAAGTGTCAAAGAGTGTCGAAATTGCCTATTCTCTTTGCGATTTATTCATTGAACATGATGTGGAAATGGAAGTGCATGCCGACATCAATACCAATAGTCAATTTAAAAGCAATGAGGCATTAAAAGATGCCATGGGTTATATTATGGGGATGGGTTTTGCATTTAAAGCAAAGCCAGATTCTTTTGCAAGTAGTTGTTGCGCAGACAAGGCGTTGAATTAATTATTATACGCCACCTGAAAATCTATCTTGACTAAGTTATCTACTTTTACAAATAATAATCCTGGTCTTTCTACTTTATAGTCTTCTAATAAAACAGGAAGGCTACCGCTAAACACCAATCTACGATTGATCTTTTCTTGTTTTACTTTGGTCTCAATCATGCGCTCTACGCCATGAAATTGTAATTTACCTTTTACAAGTATGCCGTCAGATGTATACTGTACACTATTACTACTAAATATAATTCTTGGATAAGTTAAGCCGTCCAACACTTCCATCATATGGCTGTCTCTACTAGAAAGACCACTATTAAATGTTGCTACATTCACTACAATTGAAATTTGTTCAATTTCATTTTTTTGTTCGTTCCACTTAGTGGCCACTTTTAAATCCTTACTTACCCCTTCCCAGTTATGTAATTTATGTTTCATTGAATAAGTGACCGATGAAGCAGTCGTTTCAAAACTTGGATTTTGAAAGAATAAGGACACCATGAATGAAATAAGGATATGTACTAACATAATCTAAAATTTAATGACTACCATCGCTGCTGCTAAACTAATGAAACTTGTATAAGCTGCTGCTCGGTGATAAGGTTTAAGCGCATAATTGTTTTCAATTTGAGTCCCAAGAATATTGGTTGCGATCATGCCTGACATATGCGCAATGGCCAACCACTTATGCAATCTAATTGAAGTTAATTTTTTATCTCTTTTGAAAGTAGAAGGTGGTGTGAATAAACCATTGATGGCCGTGAATCCATAGGATAGGTTAATAGCTGTTCCTAGCTTCTCGTGTGTTTCCTTTAATTTATACGAACCGTTGTATAGCTGACTTCCAATAATACCTTGTGCAACCATACCACCCAAAGTAACAAAGCCACCAATTTGATGCAGTTGTAACATCTTTCTTCTTATCCTTAAATCAATCTTTCTTCTTTCAACTAAATCTTGTGTACTGCCATATCTGTTTTTAAAAATTCCTTTCTCGCCCCAAATCAATTGTTGGGTAAATAGCATTTTTTTAGGAGCAATCAATTGACTATCAATTTTTTCATCCACTAAAAGGGTTTGCAAAAGTGAATCAGTTTGTCCTTGGGCCGTATTTAGTACACCAATAAAGATGAGTAAAAAAAATATCTTTTTCAAAGGTCTATAATTCAAATAGTTATGCATGGGAAAGTATTTTTGGGTTAACTATCTATTAAATTCTACAACAAAAGTACTTTAACCATTGTTATTATGTAGGTTTAATTTAATTTATCATAAAAATTTATTATAATGGAAAGAAAAGATTTCATTGAACAAGTAGGCCTTAGTGCTGCTTCAATATTAATTTTTGGTTGCATGCAAGGATGTTCTAAATCAGATAGTCCTGCTCCTACACCTCCAACTGGGACTACTAATCCTCCACCAGTTAAAGCAATTGATTTCACAATCAATATAACAACAAATCCTTATACCAGTTTAAATACTGCTGGTGGGTTCTATGTTGATAAGACAAATAATATCATCATTGCTAGAACGCTTACCGATGAATTTTTAGCAGTTAGTTCTCTTTGTACCCATCAACAAGTTTTATTAGATTTCCAAGCAAGTAATAATCGTTTTTACTGCTCTGGTCATGGCTCCCTATTTAGTACAACAGGAGCTGTAATCAACGGCCCAGCAGCTGCCCCATTAAAACAATATAAAACTACGCGTACTGGAAACAGCCTTAGAATTTTTGAATAAACATCTATATGGTCCTAATAAAAAAGCCTGCTATTAAATAAAATAGCAGGCTTTTTTTATGCTTAGCAAACTTCGATTAAAATATAAACTTAGTACTTAAGAAATTAGAATGATGAGAAGAGACGATATCATTGATGATATGCTTGTTCTCCTCGGTTAATTTTGCAGCGACTAAAGACCTTATAGAGAAAGATCTTAGAGCGTCTACTACAGACAAAGTACCTTCTGCACTATCCTTACGTCCTGTGAATGGAAAACTATCTGGACCTCTTTGACATTGACAATTGATATTCACCCTACTTACTTGATTCACCAATGGATCAATTAAACTTGCTAATTCAGCTTGATTTTTTGAGAACAAACTAACCTGTTGACCATGTGTTGACTCAATAATATATTGGATAGGCTCTTCAATGTCTTCAAAAGGAATGATTGGAATGATTGGACCAAACTGCTCTTCGCTATATACTTTCATTTTGTGATTCACCGGAAACAAGATAGCTGGGTAAAAGAATGTTTCCTTGATAGTTCCACCGTTCTCATTCATCACAGCTGCGCCATGTAGTTTTGCATCTTCTATCAAATCATTTAAATAAGCTGGCTTTCCTGGCTCTGGTAATGGTGTCAAAGTCACACCTTTTTCCCATGGCAATCCAAATTGTAATTTTGCCACTTGCTCTTTCAATAATTCAATAAATTCTTTTGCAATAGATTGATGTACAAAAATTGTTTTAAGTGCAGTACACCTTTGTCCATTGAATGAAAGCGATCCTAAAACAGTTTCTTGAACAGCTAATTTAATATCCGCATCCTTAGTTACTATGGCTGCATTTTTAGCATCCAAGCCTAAAATAGCTCTTAGTCGGTTTACTTTTGGATGTAATTTTTTTAATTGATTCGCCACTTTACTTGATCCAATAAGCGTAAGCACATTGATTTTACCTGACTCCATTAATGGCGGTATAATTACGTTACCTCTTCCATAAATTGTATTCACCACACCTTTAGGGAAACAAGATTTAAATGCTTCCAACATTGGATAGTGTAATAGAGTTCCGTGCTTTGGAGCCTTAAATAATAAAGTATTGCCCATGATGATTGCAGGAATTAAAGTAGTGAAGGTTTCATTCAATGGATAATTGAATGGACCCATACACAATACAACCCCTAATGGTGATCTTCTTATTTGAGCAACAATGCCTTGTTCAATAGTGAATCTAGATGAATCTCTATCTACATCCTTTAATGCTTCGATGGTAGCATAAATATATTCTACTGTTCTGTCAAATTCTTTTTCAGAGTCTGCGTAGGTTTTACCAATTTCCCACATGATCAACTTCACTACAATCTCTTTTTGCGCTAACATCTTTACAACAAACTGTTCTACACAATTAATTCTTTGTGCAACCGACATTGTTGGCCACTCGCCCCTGCCATCATTATAGGCTTTGCAAGCAGCGTCCAATGCAATCATCGCTTCCTTTTCGGTACATACAGGATAGGATCCTATCTTAATACGTTGTACACCGTCTGGGGTGGACATACAAATAGGTGAAAATACTTCATGTGTTGGACCATCCCATGTAACTAACTCACCGTCAGATAGATAGGTCCTTTGATCGATCAATTCTGGCAAGGCAAAAGCTTCAGGTATTGCCTGCTTTTCTATAATTAAGTGGTCCAATTGTTCTTGAAATGTCATGTAGTTGCGTTTAATTATAAATATAACAAAAATTCAAGCTGATTGTTGAATGATTATAAAGCGGGCTAATAGGCTTTATTTATCTCTTTTATGGTGGATATACCTAAATCTGTATAAGAAGAAGGAAGCGATTGCAAATAAAAAGCCAATTAAAATAATGATATAGTTCATAGGCTTTTCAATCGTTAAAGACATTCTTAGTAAAATAGTTGTGATAATAAAACTTGCATTTCTAAAAATGATGAAAAAAGAGGAATGGAAAGTAAATGAGATGATAAGTAATAATACATCCACAAATATCATGATAGAAAAAAAGTCTTCATAAAATACCGTATTCGGATTTGGATAATTGTCGTTTATTTTTAATGCTTCTAGCATATCTAAAGACCAGTTAAATAAACTTGTAACACTTAAAACTAATAAAACCAATATCATACTCAATGAAACTACTTTCTTGATATTGATGAATTGATTTAACTCTCTAATGACTTCCTTATTATTGCTACTGTTATAGATTTTGTAATACACAATCGTAAGTCCTAACATGAAAATGGAAGCCACTAAATCGTAGACTAAACTTAAAAAAGCAGGGTTTTGAAAATGAATAGCTTCGCTGGTGTTAAAGTCAGCTATATCGTGAAAAAAGCTTCTCAATGTGATTAAAGTAATTACCTCAAACTGCTTACCTATAAACTCTGATATGGAATTAGGGATGATAATGATGAGCAGAAAAACCTCATAAAAAAGTATAAAGCTAAAAGGAGTGTAGATGGCCTTTAAATAACTATGTTGAAAATGTTGAAAATACGTAAAGTTATTGCCCAAATAAATGATAGCTAAGTGGAATATAAACGAAAAGACTGCTGCTCTTAAAAGAAGCAACTCAATTTTTCTGACAACCTTAGCATTAAAGTAGGAGTCAAATTTATTACTAGCTAATTGCAAGAATTTACTCATGCATTAATTATTTATACCCTTTAAATTTATTAAGGGACAATACAAACCCAACACCAAATAATAAGGTGATGAAGGCTGCAAAATAAGGAATGATATCAATCATTTTTATGATTTATTAATTTTAAAAAAATGGCAAATCCTAGGATTGAAGGAACCCACAGGCCTACAAATATTCCAGCTTCTTTTTCACCTTTGAACCATAAAAGTTCCGAAAAGATTAAGGAAGAAAATGCTGCAATAAGCATAATGTAATCTGAGGGAGTAAACTTTTTTAACATAGTAAATATAAAATTGTATATAAATATAAGCTTAATTGGATTTAATTAATAAAAAATAAAAATAATAATACTACCCTATTGATTGTCAATCATCTAAACTATAATTCACCTTTTATTCATTTTCAAGCCGAACAATTTGAGGAACTAGATGTTATAGTTTAAAATCAATCATATGAAAATGAAAAACTTATTACTAGCAGCTTTTGTAACTGTTGCTAGCACAATCACAGTAAACGCTCAAAAAACAATTGTTGACGTTGCTGTAGGATCAAAAGACCACACAACTTTAGTTGCTGCTGTTAAGGCTGCTGACTTAGTTGCAACTTTACAAAGCGCAGGACCTTTCACGGTTTTTGCACCAGTAAACGCTGCTTTCGGAAAACTTCCAGCTGGAACAGTAGAATACCTACTTAAGCCAGAAAACAAAGCGACTTTAGCTAAAATTTTAACTTACCACGTTGTAGCAGGTAGTTTCAATGCAGCTGCTGTTGTGAAAGCAATCACAGATGGTGGTGGTTCAGTAACTTTAAAAACAGTTAGTGGTGGTAACTTAGTTGCTTCTATTAAAGGTGGTAAAGTAATCTTAACAGACGAGAAAGGTGGTGTAGCTACAGTAGTTGCTACTGATTTAGCTGCAAGCAATGGCATAATCCACGTTTTGGATGCTGTTGTTTTACCTAAATAATTTCAAAAATAAGATCGGGCATTCAAATCGAAAGATTGGTTGCTTTGATGTTTAATAGGAGAGATTAAAAAAAGGGTTTACGATCTAATAGTCGTAAACCCTTTTTGTTTTAAAGTAATTCTATATTTTCGAATTCATTTTTATTTGATGACGCCCAATTCCTTACCTACTTCTATGAAGGCTTGAATGGCTTGATCCAACTGGGCTCTAGTATGTGCTGCAGAAATTTGTACCCGAATTCTTGCTTGTCCCTTCGCCACAACTGGATAATAAAATCCAATGACGTAAATACCTTTTTCTAATAATTTTTCCGCCATCTTTTGCGACACCACTGCGTCATACAACATGATTGGAATAATTGGATGCGTACCTGGTTTGATATCAAAACCGGCTGCTGTAATTTTTTCTCTAAAATAAGTCGTGTTTGCTTCTAGGGTATCTCTGAGTTCGGTGGTTTGTGATAATAAATCAAAGACGGCAATGGACGCACCGGTAATAGAAGGCGCCAATGTATTTGAAAATAAATAAGGTCTAGAACGTTGTCTTAATAAATCAATGATTTCTTTTTTACCAGATGTAAATCCTCCTGACGCACCACCCAATGCTTTTCCTAAAGTACCTGTAATAATATCCACTCTACCCATCACCCCTTTTAATTCATGCACCCCTCTTCCTGTTTTTCCTAAAAAGCCTGTAGAATGACACTCGTCTGTCATGACTAGTGCTTCATATTTTTCGGCCAATTCCACAATCTTATCTAACTGTGCAATGGTGCCATCCATAGAGAATGCGCCATCCGTAACAATGATTTTTTGAACTGCACCTGCTGCAATGGCTTCTTTTAATTTTACTTCTAAGTCCTCCATGGAATTGTGCTCGTATCGATACCTCATAGACTTTGTAAGTCTTACACCATCTATAATAGATGCGTGGTTTAAGGAGTCCGAAATAATTGCATCCTTCTCGCCAAACAAGGGTTCAAATACACCACCATTTGCATCAAATGCTGCAGCATATAAAATAGTATCTTCTGTACCTAAAAAAGCAGAGATTTTTTCTTCTAATGTTTTATGTATATCCTGTGTGCCGCAAATAAAACGAACAGAGGATAAACCAAATCCATGTGTATCAATGGCGGCCTTTGCTGCTTCAATCACTTTTGGATGCGAGGATAAACCTAGGTAGTTATTGGCACAAAAATTTAATACATGTTGGCCCCCTTGAATTGTAATCTCCGCCCCTTGAGCAGAAGTAATGATTCTTTCTTTTTTATATAATCCAGCTTCTTTAATTCCTTCTATTTCCTTTGCTAAAAAGGGTTGTAATTGATTGTACATATGTATTATTTAGGCGCGTTGTAATTAAAATAGGTTGGCAGATTATTGACAATAGTTTCAGTCATTGCTTTTAAATCAAATGTAGGTTGCCATTGCCAATCATTTTTTGCAACACTATCGTCTATACTATTCGGCCAACTGTCTGCAATTTGTTGTCTAAAATCTGTTTGATAAGCAATTTCAAAATTGGGATAATGCGCTTGTAAGCTTTGATGTATTTCCTTTGGTGAAAAACTCATTCCTGCAAGATTATAACTTGTTCGAATTTTAATATTTTCTTTTGGTGCATCCATTAACTGTAATGTTGCATGAATGGCATCATCCATGTACATCATTGGTAAATAAGTATGCTCGCTTAAGAAACAAGTAAAGTTTTCTCCTTGCACAGCTTTATGGTAAATGTCTACTGCATAGTCTGTTGTGCCTCCACCTGGTAAAGACTTATAGCCAATTAAACCCGGATACCTTAAGCTCCTTACGTCTACACCATATTTATTGAAATAATATTCGCACCAATGTTCGCCTGCTAATTTTGAAATGCCATATACCGTATTGGGATCCTTAAATGCTTTTTGTGGGGTTTGGTCTTTGTCTGAATTTGGACCAAAAACAGCAATTGAACTAGGCCAAAATACTTTTTCAACGGAATGCTCCCTGGCCACTTCTAACACATTTAACAGTCCGCCCATATTCAAATCCCAAGCTTGTACAGGATTTTTTTCGCCTAAAGCAGATAGGATAGCTGCCAAGTGATAGATTTGCGTCACTCCTTCTTTAGCAACAATGGAAGCCAAACTGGCTTTATCCATTACGTTCAAAGTTTGAAAAGTACAGTAGTCAAACTTATTCTTTACTGACTCCTGAAAATCAGTTGCTATGACTTTATCCTTCCCGTATTGATCCGCCAATGCTTTTGTGAGTTCTGTACCCAACTGTCCCCCTGCGCCTATCACTAAAATCTTAGCCATTAAACTTGTGTTTGTTTGTATACGTAAAATTAGTTCATTCCCTTAAATAGTCAAACTTAATATGATAAAAATGCAAACCCGAATGGACCTATTTAGTTAAATAAGCCCACCAATTTATCTGAGACACGATTGCTAAAATTGGTTGAAATGGTAAACTCAATTGTTTGAGGCCTTAAACTTGATAAAGCCATTTTGGATTGATACACATCATAGCTCAATCCAAATTTATATTTCTTATACATTAAACCAACATAGGGTATAATAGCATCTTTTGTTCTATAAAAGCAACCGACATAAAAACGATCTAAATTTTCTCCATTTGAATTCATTGGAAAACTATATACAGCTCCTGTATATATAAATTCGCTTTCAAATCTATTTTGATAATCGGCATGAAATACAATCGTATTATTTTCCCAAACCCTTTTTTCAAAATTGATTTGTGCTAAGGTTTGATAGGATTGTTGAAATTTTTCTACCGCTTGCTCCAAAGAACTTCGATTAATGTAGAATAAACTTCCACCAAATTGAAGAAATGTTTGTTCATTAGATAAGGTATATAATAATCCTACATTAGATGAAAATTTACTTGGAATAGCATTAATGACTTCTAAACTAGTTGAATTAAATAATCTTCCAGAATTAAACTGATCGCCGAATGTAAGTTTAGAAGCATCAATGGTCCTGGTAATTAATGTAGAACTTATACCCAATGCAATGCTGCTTGTCTTTGGTCCATTTAAAAATAGTCGATTGGCTAAACTAAGTGTGATGGCATTGGTTTGTAAAACACCATCTAGCACTTGCTCCGATACTGCTTGTACACCCAATCCAAAAAGGTTGTTTTTATCATAATTATTTTTACCAACCAATGCAAAATCAGCGGCTATTCCAATCGTCCTGTATGCGCTTCCTACACCTTCATACTGCGTTCTAAACATTGTTTGCACTTTATTATTGACGCCAAAACCAGAGGTAGCAGGATTAAAGAAATTATTTAAATTAAAGTTCTGTGAAGAATATGGCGTTTGCGCAAAAGTATCTTGTGCAAGAGACAGGAGAAAAACCCCAAATATAAAGTGTACAATTTTATTCATTTATCTTAATAAAATAAAGGATCCCGTTTTTGTAATGTGTTCGTCTTTATAAGTTACATAATCAATCAAATAGGTATAGGCATCCATTTCCTGATCAATGCCATTGAATTTACCATCCCAACTATCAGTTAATCTATTTGTTTGGAAAACAATTTTTCCAAATCGATTGAAGATTCTAAAGAAGTTAAATGTTTTAAGTCCTGCGCCATATTCAATTTTTAAAACATCATTGAGGTTGTCTCTATTTGGTGTAAATGCCTTTGGAATAGCAACAACAATCTGATTTGAAACATCTATATAATATATATCATTGATAAAACATTCGGTTACAGGATCTGTTCTTGTTAAAGTATATTCAATGGAACTATTCGCCCTAAACATTGGATTAGGAATAAGTGTATTTGAAAGATTAAACGAAGGCGCCCATTTATAATTGATATAGCCCAAATCTGTTTTTTTAGGTGACAACACTGTGTCCTGGTCTGCAAGCACAAATAAAGTGAATTTAGATGGTGGCAGTGGCGCGACTACTTTAACAGAATCGCCATTTAATTGATATTCATATTTTGGACAATAGTCATTCTTTACAGATAATTTTATCTGATAGCTACCAATTTGGTCATAGGTATGCGACACAGGTTGTGCAAGATTAAATGTTTTTCCATCTCCAAAGTCCCAATTTAGATAGACATTTTTTTGATCTGTTGCATTTGTATTAATAACTAGATTGCCTTTGATACAACTAAAAGGATTGTAGCTTAAAGTGTAAACCGGAATGTTTAATGCTTTTATAAATACCGAATCTGATTTTAATGAATTACAAAAACCATCATTTACAATAAGCTTATAAGTACCATTTTGTGCTGTTGAAAAGCTGTCAATGGTATTGGTTGAAAATTTTGTAATATCATTTAATATCCAATTATAGGTGCTTCCACCTGAACCTAATAAAGTAATGGGATCTCCGTTGCAAATGACCGTATCCTTTGCTTTCAAAATCGCTTTTGGAATATCACGAACATTTAAATTTTGAATATTATTATAGAGGTACTCGCATTGTTTAGGGTCAATTAGCTTTAATGAGATATTGATATTATCAGGTATTAAGCCATTTAATACATTTGCTGAAAAATTAGCGGCACTCGTCTTGTCAACGGACCAAATTTCATTAAATGGAGGAAGGCCACCTGTAATTTCGGCATTAAAATGAAGGGTATCTAGTTTACAGACATAAGTTTTTGTGCTTAAAGGGACTGCCTTACTTGGTGGAGGTACAATTGAAATACTTCGGAGGGTATCATCAAAACAACTGCCTCCCGAATAGGCTACTAATTTGATTTTAAAATTTGTAGTGTTAGGGAAACTGTATTTTGTATAATTATGTTTATAGCTTTTACCAATTGTTGGATTTTCATCTACTGTTGTGTCTGATAGATCTCTATCGTAGTCCCAATAAATAATTAATCTTCCAACTGATCCAATATCAGCTACAGAATTATTGATAATAATGACTTCCTTATTACTACATAAAGCGGTGTCATTTTGAACTAAAAAAGTAGATCTAGGTCTAGACCCGTTCACCGTGAATACACTCGTATCGGCGCTAATACATCCGGCTAAACTTTTGACCTCGAGGGATACAGTGTAATCACCTGGTTGTAAATAACGATGCTTTGGATTCGCTATGGAATCCGTATTGGGAAATAATGTATTTGCATTGTCCCCAAAATTCCATTTATATTTAAAACCTTTTGAATTATCCGCAATGCTTGTTGTATCAATAAATTTTGCAAACGAATCCTCTAAACAAATCTCAGGCATGATAAAACCAATGACTGGATTAGGATGACTTGTGATTTCTTTTTCTAATGAATTTTGACAACCATTTTTAGTAATAGTAGATAATTTAACTTTATACTTTTTTGCATCTACATAACTATGCGTCACAACTATATTTGAAGAAAGGGTATCGATTATCGTACTATCTCCAAAATTCCAGACCCATTTATCAATAATAGTACTGCCTTTAACCGTTGAGGCATCTGTAAATAAAATCTCCTTGTTTTGACAGGTGATAGATGAAAAATCAAATTTAACAGTAGGCACTTCATCTAGCTGAATGCTTGTTAATAGGGTATCACTAATGCAACCAATTTCTGTAATTACAAAATATTTGACGTCATATTTGCCAGCAGTATCAAATTTGAATTTAAAATTAGCCGAATAGTCTTTAAAAATATTATTCCCTAAGTCCCACTTATAATTGGTTATTTTTTTATCATTTGAATTAACGATACTAGCATCTATAAAATTCACAGAATCAGCAATACAATAGCTTGATATTATTTTATTGATTGCTTTGGGTGGCTCAATTACTTCTAAGTCAAAACTGATTTCTTGTTCACCGCTACAGCCATCACCTAATGGATTATTCACAATCACTTCGATACTATAAGTGCCTGCTGTTTGATAAATTAATTCTGTATTTAATTTATAAGTGTAGATTTTCTTGCCACTTACAATGGATGAATCAATTGCCTTAGGTGATAGATCATCTACTTGTGCGTAGGAAGGTATTTTCCATTTTAATACATTTGGCTTATAAGGAAGCGTGATGGATGCAATAAAAGGAGTGCCCTTACAAGTCACTGCATTGGCATCTACTGATGTAAACTTATTAGTGATTAATAATTTTTGAAATAAATCTTTCACATTGGTTCCTGCACTATAGCTATAGGACTCAACATTTCCAAATCCATAACAGAAAGCATTGAATCCACTGTCAGAAGTCAATCTAATACTTAAATAGCCATTGAGCGCGGTAAATTTTTCTTGTAAATAGGAGTAGTTGGTATTGGGTATTTTTACAAATGTGCTAGTTGGTTTTTGTCCATTTATTTTAAAAGTTGAAATACCATCATCTTTAATGACCACATTGATATTTTGGTCAGAGATATCAAATTTTGGTGTTAAAAAGACAGTCACATCATTGATATTTTGTTCCACCGGATTTAAAATGACCATATCTGGATCACCAACACCAATATCGGCAGATTGTGTTAATGAATACTGCGCTACTGCAACTGGCTTATTAGAATTGATGGCAAATGCTGCTTGATTGGTATAACTATACTCTTTAAATTCATTGGCATTTATTGGAACAGCCTGCCCATTTACATTTATAACGGTACCATCCTCTTTGGCTAATACACGGATATTGAATTTATTTTTCCCACGATAAGGGGTGATAAAATAATTTAACCCCCAAGAATTAGTAGGATAAGATTGCTGATACAATGGATCAACCGATCCACTAGCGCCTATGGAAAGACTACTACTTCCACTAAAAACAGCAATTTTTTTACAAACACTTCCGTCTACCGAAACGGACTCAATGGAAGTTCCTGTTAGGTCTAACGGATCTTGAAAGGAATAAATAGTTCCTGCTTTAGGTAATGCCACATCATATGATGAACCAGAAATTTGTCCACTTTTTCTTAATTGAATTCGAATGACGGTATTATCCTCTACTGCAACCACACTAAATTGAGACCTTCTAGACTCATTAGCTACTGCTGCTAAAGTTGGCTGGGATTGGATGTATGAAATAACTTGATACTTTCTTTCAAGTACAGAAACTGGTAAAATAATAGAAGCCGCAGAACGAGCACTAGCATACATATGCGCGTATACCACAACCCCAGGCTTACCTTCGGCCACAATCACTTTTATGCCTTTATTTAAAACAATTTTTTGAATTAATGTTGGATCATCTGTAGCAGATTCTAAGCCACTTACATAAGTCGTGTTCCTAGGTAAAATAAATTCCTGAGGTGTAAAGGCGATGATATTAAATGAGATTGAATCTCCATTAATCACAATATGCCCACTCGTATTTTTATCTGAACTGATATACAAAGACAAGTCAGCTAAATTAGCTGGAGCTGAAGGTTGATGTGGGGGAAACACCACCCAGAATTCCTTACCCTTATTAGAAAAATCCTGTGCATACACATTTGCTGTGCAAAAAACACCAACAAAAAAGGTAAAAATTAAATTACGAATAATTGACATATTAAAATGCGCATTGCACAAAAAGCGCTTTTGAAAATAATCAATTTATGCGCCAAAATCATACTTTTTGATAAGATATTAGACAATAAAACAGATAACGGGTTTAATGGGTTAACGATACACCCTATTTAAGCCAAAAGAGCCCGTCAATGACGGGCTCTTTTGTACTATCTAATGCATAGTAATGCGATATATATGAATCTATTTTTGTGTCATTAAATCCATGAATGGTTTTGAATCGTATAATCCCCACTCTTCCACAATTTTACCATCTTTCATACCATTGACTACACTCATAATCAATTTTGCTTCCTTATCGCCTTTTTTAAAGACCATAGTTTGAAAAGACATAACATAATTTGTAACGCCATTTTGATCAGCTTCTTTGTTCACGATTTCCCAAATTGGCTCAATACTTACTACTTTAAAAGTTAGACCGCTTGATTTGAAATAGCTAAAGTTGCCTATATTTTGATCTAAAGTCATGTCTTTTCCATTGTCATGAAATTTGGCAGTGTCAGCATAGCATGCTCTATAAGTGGCAGAATCCATCGCTTCAAAAGCGACTATCATTTTTTTAACCAAATCAATATTGGCAGAACTGTCAAGATTGTAACTAGTTAAATCTTTAGGAGCCGCGAATGTGCTAGCTGTTTCTGTTTTTGGAGAACACGCAATAATGGTACTAACCACAAGGCATGCTAAAATGAACTTTTTCATAGTAATTAAATTTTAAAATTGAATGGTCAATGTAGTCATCTAAATAGGAAAATGAATCTGAGCCTAGGTACTAATTGTTCCTTTTTGCTATTTTGGAACAAATTTGCTTAAATTGGATTCTATTAACTTAGTAATCACCCATTTATGGCCATACTTTTTCCTTTATTTGGGATATTTACCTCCTTCATCCTTTTGTACTATTTAAGTTCTTTAAATAGATCGAATATATTCTTAGCGCTTTTTTTCTTGTGTTGCAACCTGGTGGTGATGGTGTATTACGGCCTTCATTTTACCAAGGACCTCTTTTGGGAAGGCGTGAGCTTCGTACATTGGCTGCCCTTATCCTATTTACTAGGTCCCTTGTTGTTTTATTACGTGAAGACCACTTTAGCAGACCATAGCAAACTTGAAAAATGGGATTGGTTGCATTTACTCCCTGCTGCTTTTATTGTTATTAATTGCCTGCCATTTACAACCCTCCCTTTTGATCAAAAGGCGCAAATTGCACATGAAATAGTCAATGTGACCGAGAACTATACCCTTGATTTTAATTTTGTATCATTTGAATTTATCCTTTATTCAAGGTCTATTCATCTTTTATGCTATGCTCTTTTCTCTATTGGATTTTTCTATTTGCATAGTAAAAAAATGCTGCAAGAAAATAATAGTCGCTCCTCTAATCATTCGGTTATTAGTAGGTGGATCTATTTACTATGTTTGATGCAAGTAATTATTGCAGTTAATAGTATTGGACATATGAGTACCTTGTATGGTGTTCAATTTAGCATCTTTGGTATTCCATCCACTACCATTTTTACCGAGAAATATTATTTTGAAATTTGTGGAGGAGGATTTTTCTTGCAAAATCTATCCTTATTCTTATTTCCCAAAATCCTTTATGGTAATGTGTCTTATACGATTGAGAAAGGGAAAGATAATATTATAGAAGAGATTAAGTCGAGTTTACCTAAGAAACAAAAAGAAACAGCAACAGTGCAGGATATTGAGCAAATCATTCAATCCTATTTAGAAACGCTACCTTTTATTCTAAAAGAATTTTCACTATCTCAAATGTCTTTTGACTTAAAAATACCGGAGCGGTTTTTATCTAACTACTTTAATAAAGAACTTGAAATTACATTTAGTGATTGGAGGAAAAATTTAAGAATCGATCATGTATGTAGGTTAATCGAAGATGGTGAAGCAAAAAATTTGACGATAGAAGCCATTGCTACGAATGCAGGTTTTGCATCAAGATCTAAATTCATTGACGCTTTTAAAGAGCGAAAGGGAGTAACCCCTTCCGCTTTTATAAAATCTTTTAGAACAGTAGAAGCTTAACGAGGCATGATGCCTAACTGTTGTAAGAACTCTAACATATCCATAAAATCACGCTCTTCTGTAATTTTACCATTTACAATTGTTGCAATAGTACAGCCAACCACATCCACATCCTTATTGGTTGCAGGAATACCAAAGAAAGTGCCTGTATGCTTGCCTTTAAAATTCCAGTATTTTACTACTTTATTGCCTTGTGCAAGTGATTCTCTTACAGTAAACTTTCTGTTACTAAAGCCAGTCACATAATTTGCGTAATATGCTATCGCATTCGCCTTGCCATTTACAGCAGGTGTCGTGTGTAAAATCACATTATCAGCAAAAGCAGTATCTAATACATTCACTCTTCCTTCATTGACTACCACATCCCAAACTTGTCCGTAAAACTTGATGTTTTTTGCAGCCTGATCCATTTTTTGTGCAGATACCGCAGTCACTGTCAATGTGCATAATGCCATGAAGCATATAAACATTTTTTTCATAAATTTTTGTTTTGATTTGACCCAAAAATATCTTGTGCAAATTCTAAAAAATGCAATTGATCATTTGAATATGTTCCCAATTACGCAAACGGAACGAAAAATTTGATATTTTTAACAAAATCAAAGATTGAAACAAAAATTTTTACCAATAGTGTCGATTTTGTTGATGGTGGTAGCACATGTTGCTGGACAATCAAACAACGCATCCATCTCGCCAAATAGCTTTAAAGTCATCCCGCTTGGTGTGAAAGGTGGCTTAGACGAGTCAAACCTTTCAGCATACCTTGTTGCTGCCAGTGGGAACGATCAGTTTATTTGTTTAGACGCCGGCACTATTTACAAAGGCCTGGAGCTTACTGCTCAAAAAAAGATTTTTAAATCATCCAACCCAAGTGTTATTCAACAAAATAACATCAATAGCTATTTTATTTCTCATGCACATTTAGACCATACCGCAGGATTGATCATGAACTCCCCCAATGACAAAGCAAAAAACTTATACGGCCTTGCTTCTGTCTTAGACGTATTTAAGAAAAATTATTTTACTTGGTCTGCATGGGCCAATTTTGGCAATGAGGGGGAAGCACCCATCCTAAAAAAATACAGTTATCAAACATTAATACCCAAGGTTGAAATTCCAATTAATAGTACCGGTTTATTTGTCACGCCCTTTGTATTAAGTCATGTCAATCCATATGAGAGCACTGCTTTTCTTGTCAGAAATCAGGATGCTTATTTATTATACCTTGGCGATACAGGCCCAGACAGAGTTGAACAAAGTACACAACTCTTTCAATTATGGCAGACCATAGCACCCTTAGTAATTAAAAATCAGCTTAAAGCCATTTTTATTGAAGTGTCTTTTGACAATAGCGTTTCTGAAAAAGCCTTATTTGGGCACCTCACACCGAATCTATTGATGGAAGAAATGGTCAAACTAAATCAACTATCAAATGGACAATTGAAAAACACGGCATTGTATGTGACCCATATCAAGCCATGCGATGATTGCGAAATAAAAATCAAAACAGAAATTCAAGCAGCCAATCAAATTGGTTTAAAGATATTCTATCCAACACAGTCTACCCTGATTGAACTGAAGTAAAAATTCAATACCTTTAAATTTCTAAAATAAAAGTAATTATGTCAACTAAAATCACCGTAAATAATAATGGATCTTTAAAAGTCGAAGGAGAATTTACAATCGTAGATAGAGAAGGAAACACCTATGACTTAGCCGGTAGAAACGTGTTAGGATTATGCAGATGTGGCTTAAGTAAAAACAAACCTTTTTGCGACGGCGCACACAATGGTCAGTTTGAGCATCAAGCGACTGCATTTGCATTGCCTCCAAAAAAAGTATAGTCTAGACTCCAAGTTTTAATACAGCGACCACTTTTTCCATTTCAGCTACAGTGCCAATACTTATTCTTAGCCAACTGCTATTTTGCTCAAAGGACCTTGCGCCTGTAATTTGATTGGCCAATAATAATGCTGGTATATCTTTTTTATAGGTTGCTGTATCAAAATAGACAAAGCTCGTAAATGACTTAATGTGCTTGATGCCTAGAGCATCAAAGCCTTTATACAAGATCTCTTTTGCTTTGATATTTTCTTGTTTACAATAGGTCACAAATTCCTTGTCTTTGATTGCCGCCAATGCACCTTGCATGGACACAGCAGATGGACCCGCATTTGCCCAAGCTTGAAATTCATTTAATTGCTTGATCGTATTTGGGTGTGCCAATACATAACCAACTCTTGCCCCCGCCATTCCAAAAGTTTTAGAAAATGTTTTTGCAATGATTAAATTAGGATAGGCGTCAATCATTTTTGACATAGATGGCGTATCATAATAATCTGTATAGGCTTCATCTAATAATACAATGGTGGTGCTAGCCACTTTTTTTATAAATTCTTCCAATACACTTGTAGGACTCACTGTTCCAGTTGGATTATTTGGATTACATAAATAAACCATCCTTGTTTGTTCATCCATTGCATTCATTAATCCATTTAAATCATTGTGCTTTGTTTCTGTCAATGGAACTAATTTGGTTGGCAAGCCCATGCGTCTAGCCGCAGGCATCCACAATTTAAATGTTGGTTCAGACGCAACTACATTGCCTTTCTTGAATGCAGCCCATAACGAAACGATACCCAATAACTCAGAAGATCCAGCACCTAGGGCAACATGGTCTTTTGTATGACCAGTCATTTTCGAAATTTCTGTTTTTAATTCCCCATTCATATCCCATTGATAGCGATTGGAAATACTTACTGCATCCATCATTGCTTTTTTAGCTAATGTAGATGGGCCATGTGGATTTTCATTTGAGCCTAATCGAATCATGCCACTTAGCAAATTCGAACTATTCAAAGCTGCTGGATTAATACCCAATGAAGTATTGGATGTATTGGCAAAAAGTTCTCTAGAAAAAGAAAAAGCAGCAATTGCAAAAGCAGATTGTTTTAAGAGTTGTCTACGTTCCATACTTGCGGTTTTGAGGTAGCTTAAAGTTAAGTTTTATTTAATAAATAAAATGCACCCTAGAGGCTTTAAATTGTTAGCTTTGCAGTTCATAAATCACCCTATGTTGTATAAAATCCTCACTGTAGCTGGTCTTGCCACTTTTGAAATTTATGCCGCTATACCTGCTGGATTTGCTTTTGGGCTCTCCCCAATGATTATTTTTTTAGCAAGTCTTGTTGGAGGATTATTGGGCGTTTTTGCTGCCGCTTATCTAGGAGATAAAATAAAATTGGTAGTCAATAGCTTCAGAAAAAATAAAGCCGAAAAGCCAAAAAAAGAGCCTGGCTTTGTATTGAAAATTTGGGAAAAGTATGGCGTTATTGGACTTGGCTTATTGGGTACCATGACTGTGGGCGCCCCCATTAGTATTGGTATTGGCGTTGGCTTTAATGTGCCCACCAATAAAATGGTATTTTGGTGTAGCCTTGGCGTGCTCATTCGTTGTGCCCTATTTACGACCTTAGGACACTATAGTATGCAACTTTTTTAAAGTCACTGTTGTAAAGTGCTAGTCAATTCTTTCAACTTTATCTACCAAAACTTGATATAGAGCGCAATCACTACACCCAAAACAAGCATGACCATTGCTAAATGCGCGTTAGATAATTTAAACTGTCCCTCGTCTTCGGTGATTTCATTTTCATGTTTTTGCCCTTTCAGATCCAATAAACTAATTAATATAATGGCGAGTGTGGTAAAGCAAAATACCCAGCCCATTTGAATTAAGTATGGAATTTCAAAACTGCCAGATGCAGTGGGATAAGCCGTATACAATAAAGTATCGTTGCCCATCCAACCAGGTAAGAACTTATCAAAAATAATAGAGAGTGCCACGCCTAAAAAGATACCTGTGATTGCTGCCTTCGAAGTTGCTTTTTTCCAAAAGAAACCTAATAAAAAAACAGGAAAGATAGCTGGAGAAATATAACCGGTATATTTTTGGATAAACTCAAAACCACCTTTGCCACCAATACCTAAAGTATCTTTCCAGTTAATGATAATTGCAATTACTAATGAAAGTATAATAATCACTCTTCCCATCATTACAATTTTTGAATCCGTAGCGTCTTTATTGATATATTTTTTATAAATGTCCAATGAATAAATGGTAGAAATACTATTTGCTTTTCCCGCCAATGATGCCACAATCGCTGCTGTCAAAGCTGCCATAGACAGGCCTTTTAGGCCCACTGGTAAAAATCCAACCACAGCCGAATAAGCATTGTCTTGATTCAATACCCCACCAGTCATCATCTGCGTTTGTAGCCCTCCATTTTGGTACAATACATAGGCTGCAATACCTGGAACTACCACTAGTATTGGCATCATCAATTTCAAAAAAGCTGCAAATAAAATACCTGTTCTTGCTGTTTTTAAATCTGCGCCCAATGCTCTTTGTGTGATGTACTGATTACATCCCCAATAATTTAAATGCGCCACCCAAATACCTGCGACCATCATGGCCATGCCTGGTAAGCTCGAATAATCTTCGATTTCTTTTTGTGTAGCACCAGGACCTGGTTTATCAAATATCATTTTAAAATGATCTGGTGCAGCTTGCATTAATTTTTGAAAGCCTGCAATCATATTTTTACCCATACCAAATTGCTCGCTGACAACTGTCAATGCAATATAAGTAGTGACTAGTCCTCCAACGGTTAAAACTAAAACCTGAAACACATCCGTATAGCCAATCACTTTCATCCCACCCAATGTAATGAACAATGCAAATACGGCTAAACCAATCATGATCAAATGGAAATGCGTGCCGCCTGTTAAATTATTAATTGCGATAGCCCCTAAATATAAAATAGATGTAAGGTTGACAAAGATGTATAAGAATAACCAAAAGATAGCCATGATCATGGCCACGGTTTCATTGTACCTCGTTTTTAAAAACTGAGGCATGGTATAGATCTTGTTCTTTAAATAGACTGGCATAAAAAAAATCGCCACTACCACCAAGGAAACAGCCGCTAGCCATTCATAAACTGAGATCGCAAGTCCCAATCTAAATCCGTTGCCGCTCATGCCTATAAATTGCTCTGCAGAAATATTAGACGCAATTAAACTTGCACCAATGGCCCACCAAGTTAATTGACCTTCGGCCAAAAAGAAGTCTTTGGTATTCGCAGTCGCTGAATTCTTTTTTCGATAGATCCAAATGCCATAAGAGGAGATCAATATAAAATACAATATAAAAACAATGTAGTCGTAGGTTTGCAATCCTTGATTCATAAAGCAGGGTTTAGTGATCTAAATTAAGGTTTATCTATTATATTTAAGGATAATTCAGCGGATATGAACCCAAATTTTAAGCAATTTAGTGCCTTAATTAGCAACCCTATTTCTTTTAGATTTTTTTTATTCCAAAAATTACCTGCTGCTTTTTTTTCTGGACTCAGAATTACACATTTTGATACAAATACTTGCACTGTTAAAATCAAGTATTCATGGTTCAGTCAAAACCCATTTAATTCTATTTACTTCGCAGTAGAAGCGATGGCAGCAGAAATGTGTTCCGGCATGTTGGCATTTGGACAGGTCTACAAACGCAATCCAAAAGTGAGTATGCTAGTGGTGAAGATGGAAGTGAATTTTATTAAAAAGGCAACCGGTACTATATTGTTTACTTGTGAAGATGGTGCGTTAATCCAAGCAGCCATCAATGAATCTATAGCAACAGGAGAAGGCAAGACGATTGTATGTATGTCTAAAGGTAAAAACTCCGCAGACGAAACCGTTGCGGAGTTTTTGATCACTTGGAGTTTTAAAGCTAAAACGTCTTAGCGCCATTTGGCTGATACGCATATCTAAATGTGTAGTAACGTTGCTTGAATAACTTATCGCTTACTGATGCAGTAGCAGGCAAGGTGACACCTCCTTTATAATAATTTAGGATTTCAATTTTTGCAAATTTACCAGTTGCAGTTCTAATCACTAAAACACGACCTGCAATTGGACTTACAAGTGTTGTCAACCCATCATAAGTGTACCATGCTCTTCCGCTTCCTAATGGAATTGCAAAAGAAGCTGCATTTGAATTGTCAGTCGCAAAGCTTGAATCGACAGGTATTGTTTTTAAATCATCAAACAATCCTTTAAAAACAAATGCGCCACCAATACCCGGACCACTAGTTCCGCAATTCACTAAAATTTTAGTAGATGAAAAAGCAATATCCCATTTAGTAGAAGCTGCATCTGTTGAAGCAACTATTTTATTGTCTACTAAACTGTAATAAGTAGTCGTGCCAGCACTTTGTGGTCTACCGTCGGCACCTAAACCTGTTACCGTATCTGCAGCAAGATCTTTCACTGTGATAGCGCTCACAGGCACTACAATTGTCTCTTCGTCTTTGCTACATGCAACTAATGCAATACACAATACTAATCCCATCGCAATTTTTCTTAGATTCTTTTTCATGGTTTATTGTTTTATTTTTTATTTATTTTTCTGTAATTGATATTTAACACTGGTGTAAAATGTTCTTCCTGGTAAATTGGGCAGGTTTGCGGCGTCTATATAATTTGAAATATTATCTACACCTGCCTGAACACTTATACCATTCTTGAATGATTTGCCAGCAGCACTGTTGATTGCAACATAGCCACTCGCAAATACATCACCATTATCAAAAACTTCATTGCCGTTATTATTATTAACAGCCCACTTGCTTCTGTAAATGGCTCTTACATTCAAGTAATAACCCTTGGGGGAATTATAATTTATTTTTGCTTGTAGTTTATGCTTACTTGTATTTGGCAAACCAACATACTCGTTCAATTTCATGAGCCTGCTATAGCCTTGGCTATTTTTGGTATACACGGTACCCGATTTAATGTCTGCAATTTGGTCTTTATCACCCGTACGTAAATATTGATAGCCTCCACTAAGCGACCAGTTTGCATTTAATTTATGTTGTCCCTCTAACTCAAACCCTGTCGTAAATGCACGGCCAATATTTAAATAACTATAAATTTGAGCGCCTGTGATATAAGTACCTACTTGTTGTGATTCAATTAAATTTTTAATGTCATTTCTGAATAATTGAAGGGATACTGCAGAACGAGCGTTGATTTTCCAGTCCCATGTAAAGTGAAGGCCATTCGAGTATTCGGGCTTGAGTGCTTTCAATAAATAATAATTGGGAAATAAATTACCAATTTGTCCAAGTGCATCTAATTTGGCAATCACTTGTTGGGCTTGTGCAGATCCAAATACACTATAACTTCCCGCTGCTGCATTGGTGAAGTCTAAAAACAATTGTCTAAAGTCTGGTGCTTTAAAACCCTGTCCAACACTGAATCTAAATTGGTGTTTTGAATTCAACTTATACAACATTGACAGCTTAGGACTATAAGCAGAAGCAAACTGCGTATTTTGATCAAATCTTACACCTCCAATTAAAGTAAATTGCTCCGATGGCTTCCACTCCCACTGTGTAAAAGCATATTGAATATCGTTTTGCTTTCTTAGTTTTTCACTATCATAACGACTACTTTTTACGCCCTCCAAAACTGCACCAACACCAAACACTGCTTGTATATTTTTGCTAAGGTCCCAATCGGTCTGATTTTCAATTCTTTTAAAGTTGTGATTTAACACATCTCTATATGGCAACCCATTAATTGTTAGTAAATTTTGTACAGCATCATACGTCGTTGTATACGTTCTTAGACTCGTTTTTAATTTTTTAGAAAAACGATGATTCAATGTGGCTGATACATTCAGGTCTTGAATAGCCTCCTTGCCAATCGAATAAATAGTAACCCCATTATTGGATACCGCAATTTCATTTTGTATTTGTTCATTGGTATAACGCGTGTTCAATACAAAATTGGTTTTGCTAGATAGATCCCATTTAATTTGTTGGGTGGTTGAATATCGTTCAATAGGTGTCCTAACGCGACTATTGCTATTGGGACGTATGCTGTATCCGTCTGTATTATAACTATTGATAAATCCTTGGTATTGAAAGTTTTTAGTTTGGAACTTCGTTTCAAGATTGGCGTCTACCGTATTGTAGGTGCCATATCTCAGTCCAATAGTCAATGGGGCACCCATGGAGGCATCGGTAACAATGTTGATTACACCTGCCATGGCTTCGCTACCATATAAACTGGAGGAAGGACCTTTTACAATTTCAATTTTTTTAATATTCCCTAAAGCGATTCTGTTTAAATCCAATACCCCGGCAGTACGTCCAACCAATGGTTCTCCATTGATTAAAATAATGGTGTAGTCTGGATTAAGCCCTTGTAATTGTATACCTGCACCAAAACCACTCGTTAAGTTGATGCCAGTTTGTTCTTTCAAGATATCCGTCAAACGCAATGACCCATTTTGTTGGATTGTTTTTGCATTGATGATGGTAACAGGCACAGTAAGATTGCTTAATTTTCGTTCTGTTCTTGTCGCAGTCACTACCACACTGTCCCCATTAGACTCCAATGTGTCTTTTACAAAACGGGTTTGTGCAGATAAGTTCAGAGCTTGAAAAAGCCCTAGTAAAATTAGTAGATAACAAGTTTTTTTCATTCAGAACGCAAAGGTCAAACCTTCTTAGCAGTTCTATCTAGTCCATGATCATAAATAAGTTAGAATTGATTGTATTTTGACAATCATATGACACTTTGAAATGCTATTACAAATAGCAAATCATTTTGATGATTTTGCAGCTTAGATAAGTGTACAAACTTTAAACAAAAAAGGATAAAGCTTTAGCAGCTCTATCCTTTTAAATGCTATACTTACAACTTAATTTTTATCAATCAATTTTTGCACCGTCTTCACTTCAGTAGGCACTACAAAATATTCATAGAATCTTTTATCGTCTTCTTTTCGAACGCTGGCTATTAAATTATTTTCGCCCTGATTAATGAATATATATTTATCATTAATCGCATTAATCACATCGCTTCTTACTTTTTTCTGCAAGCCTACATTTTTATCTTTAATACCCAATACACGGTTGATTTCAGTAATTTCTACATTTTGTTTAGCGCCATTCGCATTGATCAATAATTGAATCAAACTTATTTCAGTTTCTGTAAAAGCCTGGTTGACTGTTTTTGTTTTCAATACTTTTAACTGCGCTTGCTCAATTTTCTTTTTCACACTTTGCTTAAATAACCATATGGACAAAATAATCATGATGATCACAATGCATACCGCAAATACAAAAATTATATTCGTATAATCGTTTCCCCAAATTGGAAAATTCAATAATTGTAAATCATCTGAATGAATCTCCCATGTTACAAAATTTTGAGCCTCTGGTTGATATTTATAATAGGTCCCTCTATAAAAAAATATAGTTACGTCGCCTGAATTGCGAATAAAAAATTGATTTAGATCCGCTTTTTTTGACCTGTATATTTTATTATGACTATAATCAAACAAATACGCTTCATCATTGATGATAAAAAATCTGCCATTATCATGTGGAATATGACCATAATTACTCTTTTCATTTATTAACTTAATTAATTCATTGGAGAGTTTTCCAACTTTAACCCAATCAAAAGTTTTAATATCTAAATAGTAGCTTGAATACTCAAATCCAACATCCTTAAATTTTGGATCTTTAAGCGCCTTATTTTCCATTTTTTGAAAAGGCACATACAATCTGCCTTCTGTGGGCGAAAACCAATCATAGTCATCGGCAGAGAACACTTCAATATTGGTTGGCTGGATATCCCATTCCTTATCTGTTTTATTGTATTTTCTTACATGCCCATATTTGTTCCAGAATCCATATCCACCGTAATTGAAGATTTGGTCTTTATAAATGAAATTGGTACAACTAATATTGTAGTTGATATTAATGGTCTTGTCAATTCTACTAAACACCACACTATCGCCTTCTGGCTCGGACATCTGATAAATAAAGCCAGTTTGGGCTAAAAAAATGTACATTTTACCATTATGCTTGCTCAATTCCTGTCTATTGGGAGCAAAACTGGTACCTAAAAGTGGTAAGATATCTGAACTTTTACCTAGCATTATATTGCTATTAAAATCATTTAACCCCTTTATTTTTTGCAATAATGGGTTATAAAATACGGTATAAGACCTTTCACAAGGTATAAATTGAGCCTTTGTGGTATTGGTTTGTAGTAAAAATGCTAAAAAAGCAACAAATTTTAAAATTTTATAAAGCATTGGTATTCAATTAATTAATAGGAAAGTAACTTACTGCATATTATTATTACTCATATAAAAGTAAGAAATAACCTATTACTTCACTCAATTATTTACCTATTACTTTCTAATTCATTTTTTAAATAAGAATTTTGTCTCAGCTTTTGGGGGAAAGCTATGGATTTTACAGGGGAGCCGGGTAACCAGCTCCCCTTTTCATTTTAGGCCATGATTCAATTGATTTTCAACACTGTGTATTGGTGTACCATTAGCGGTCATAACCAGGAACCTCATCCCCCTTTGTTAACAATTTCGTAATATAGGCATACCCCTGATTAGCGGAAATTGAAGGAAATTTACAGACACACACATTATCAAACATTATTTTATGGATTTTAACTCAATCATGAAGATTTTCTTACCAAAAGACAGGGTTTTCTTTCAACTTTTTGAAGAAGTAGCAGAACACGTAAACGAAATGGGTATCAAATTGAAAGAAATGGTAAATGAACCAGATGTGGATGTAAGAGCCAATATTTTAGCTCAAATAGAGAATTTAGAGCATAAGAACGATGACTTAACCCATAGTATTTTTACTGAATTAGGTAGAAACTTCATTACGCCATTTGACAGAGAAGACATTCACTACTTAGCAACATCTTTAGATGATATCGCTGATTATATTTATGCTTCTGCTAAAAAAATTAATTTCTATAAGGTAAACCCGAACGATACTGGTATTCATAAACTAGCAGAATTGGTTTTACAAGGAACACAAGAGACTAAGAAAGTTGTTCTAGGCTTACGCAATATGAAGAATATCAAGGAGATGACAGACGCAATGATCAAAATCAATAGTATTGAAAATCAGGCTGATGATATTTTTGACATGAGCATTGAAAAATTATTTGAGCAAGAAAATGATTTTAAAGAAGTCATTAAAAAAAGAGAGATCTACCAAGTACTTGAAATCGCAACCGATAAAATCGAAGATGTTGCTAATGTAGTTGAGTCTATTATCATCAAGTACGCTTAATTTAATTCCAATGACATTACTAATTGTTATCATAGCGCTTGCGCTCATATTTGACTATATCAATGGTTTTCATGATGCTGCCAACTCCATTGCCACAGTGGTTTCAACAAAAGTATTGACACCATTTCAGGCGGTACTTTGGGCTGCATTGTTCAATACAGTGGCATTCTGGATTTTTAAAGACCATGCAGTTGCAAACTCCATTAGTAAAACAGTTTATAAAGAGTTTATTACACTTCCTGTGATTTTTTCTGGATTATTAGCAGCTATTTTTTGGAACTTATTAACTTGGTGGTATGGTATTCCTTCTTCATCTTCTCACACTTTAATAGGTGGATTTGCAGGAGCAGCCATTGCACATGCGCTTTCAATAAAAGGCATCAACTTTTCTTGGGCAAAGATTGTAGATGCTGATACCATTATCAAAACCATCCTGTTTATCTTTTTGGCGCCATTGATTGGTATTGTAACCTCTATGTTTATCACTGTTGTGACTATCATGCGCAATATATGGTTCCGTATTGGAATTATTGTAGTCACTACCTTGTTGACTGCTTTTTTGTTTGACTATTTTGAGAATAGTAAAATGAATGAAAATGCGCAAAAGTTTTATGGTATAGATAAGTATAAGACTGAAGTAGCTGCATTAAAGTCTGAATTAAAAGATTTAAATGGATATGGAGAAACAGATACGATTCTATCAAAAAAATTACATTTAACAGAAGAGAAATTAACAAAAGCGACTGCTAGTTTTAATTCAATACATCCATTCATTGAAAACTTTGATAATACAAGTGCAAACTATATTGCAAAAGTAGCAAAAGACAGTGGCTGGTTGGATCTGGTTGCTGTAAGTAAACTAAAAGATGAAGTTAGAAACGCGAATGATTTTTTAGTATTAGAAGCTAAGGCACCAGAAAATGATTCTGCAAAAAATGAATACAACAAGGCAAAAATTATTACGGAAGAATACAAAGTACCGGTAAAATTATTTTTAGCAGGCACTATCGATGCTGATTCTACAGTTGCCCTTATCAATCAGATTTATCCTATTCAGCCAAAAAATATCGAAAAAGTAAAAGCAAAACTTGCTAAATTCAATATCGAAAAAGTTTTTTCTGATGAGATTGATAAAGCAGATAACACCATGATTGTAAATGGTATTTTTGGAGCTGCACTTATATTTATTTTGATCTACATTTATGTTGAAAAAATCAAAACACCTACAGCGCTATCAGTAGGTAATATGTTTAAAAAATTACAGTTATTTAGTTCTGCTGCATTTAGTATTGGTCACGGAGGTAATGATGCTCAAAAAGTAATGGGTATTATTGGAGCTGCGTTAATTGCAAGTGGTTCAATACAAGATTTTGCATCACTCCCAAATTGGGTTCCGGTAGCCTGTTATTTAGCTATTGGTATGGGTACCATGAGTGGTGGATGGAAAATTGTTAAAACAATGGGGTCTAAAATCACCAAAGTAACCCCGCTAGAAGGTGTTGCTGCTGAAACAGCTGGTGCATTTACCTTGTTCTTTACAGGACAGATGGGTATCCCGGTTTCCACAACACATACCATCACTGGATCCATTATTGGTGTGGGTGCAACAAAAAGATTAAGCGCAGTTAGATGGGGTGTGACCACCAATTTACTATGGGCATGGATATTAACCATCCCAGTGAGTGCTGGACTTGCTGCAATCACCTATTTTATTGTAAAGTTCTTCCTAGGATAATATAAAAACCGAGTAGGTGATAACGGAATGATAAAAAAAAGACGCTACCTAGTAGCGTCTTTTTTTTATTGAATTAAAAGTATTGTTTTTTGACGGCCATCAAGATAATCAAAATTGGTTCCATTATAACAGCCATTTTGTTCTAATGCAATTCTCACAGGTTTATTCCATCCCGCAATAGTATGTGTGGCATTCAATTCAATCGAGTAACAAGTATTTGGACGCATTGCATAATCACCTGAGCCTGGCACGCCTTGTTGCATATCCCACATACCAATCGTTGTGCCTGCTGCATGGCCATGAAATCCAATTGGATGCGTATAAATACTTGGTTGTATGCCTTCTGCTTTTGCCTGTTGAATAGAAGCAGCTAGAATTTCATTTCCGGTTCTGCCAGTTTTAAAATTAGAAGTTAAAATATCTTGTAGTCTATTGGTCTTATTAAATGCTGCAACTAATTCTGCAGGTACTGTCGTTTCATTTGGTAGTAAAACATAAGCATGCTCTTGCACATCCGAATTAAGTCTTAAATAGCTGATGCCAAAATCTACATGCAATAAATCACCGCGGCGTATAATATCATCCTTTTCATTGCTCACCCTTCTTTGAATTTCTATAGAAGGATGAAACCAAGTTGACAAACCAAGATCACTTACTTTTTGTCTAAACCACCAAACTAAATCATTCGTACTTGTTTTATTGGGTTGAATCGCTCGATTGCTAAAGCCTTCTTTAATAATTTGATGACTGATTGCAAGCAGGGTTGGATAAAAGGCCATTTCTTTTTCGGTTCTAGTTTCTAGCCAAGCCACACCCAATTTTTCAGCAGATACGATTTTTTTTAGTTGACTAGGCGACATGGCATCTTTAAGCTCATTGAACTCTGTCAAATGCAGTCCATCCGCATGTCCATAATCCATAGAAGTGTTTAAGCCAATTTGATTGGGGTTTAAGCTATCAATCAGTTTTGAAAGTGCCAGCCATTGATTGGGCTCTTGCTCGGGATTCCATGCAGCTTGAATACGCTTGCCTACCTGGTATCTTGCTATCGCATAACTTTTTAAGGTACTCTTTTTTTTATCTCTATAAAAAACAAGCATCGTAGTTCTTCTTGCAGAAAGCCATTCTGCAGGTAAAAAAGTTTTTAAGATAGGATCTTCGTTGTATTCTCTTGCAATAATGAGCCAACAATCTATATTGGCCTCATCCATTAACTTAGGCAATAAATTATCTATTCTATCTGTCAATACCTCATTGATGGTATGCGCTTGTTCCTGAACCGACAAGACTTGCGCCTGCGTGTTTATTACAAAAAAGAATAGCGTGGAGGCAATTATAAAACCTTTCATATTGGGTGTCATTAAAATGAATAAATATTGATGCGATAATGAATCTAGAATAAATTAACTACTAAATTTGCATCTATGCAAATTCCTTTTAAAATTTTTCTTTTTTTATCACTTTCCACGCCTATTATAGCCTCAAGCCAAGAAAAATCAAATAAACTGTCTGATACGAGTTTGCAAACGGTGATTGTGACAGCCAATAAATTAAAAGAAAAAAGGATTGAATCCCCCATTGCGATAAGTGTCTTGGGCAAGCAGCAGATTCAGGAAGCCAAAGCAGTAAGATTAGATTTTTTATTGAATAAGGTCAGTGGAGTTTTTATGCCAAGCATTGGGAACGAGCAGCACATGATGTCAATACGACAACCTGTTTCTTTAAAAGGCTTGTACCTCTACTTAGAAGATGGATTGCCAATAAGAACAAGTGGTTTATTTAGTAACAATGCGCTCATCGAAATCAATACAGCCGCCATTCAACAAATCGAGGTAATCAAAGGGCCCGCCTCGGCCTTATATGGTGCAGAAGCGATTGGTGGGGTGGTAAATTTTATACATGCACCAAGACCCACAAGAAATCAGCTTTCTATTAGTAACCACATTAATAACAACGGGCTTTTAAAAACTGATTTAGTATGGAACAAAGCAGGTAAAAAATCTGGCTGGTCTGTCAACCTCAGTCAGATTGGACAAAAAAATGGACAACTTGAATACAGTGATTATACTAAAACTGCCTTGAGTATAAAAAGAGATTTTACATTTAAGAAAAAATGGACAGGATACCAACAACTGCAATACATCCATTATGATGGCCAGATGACTGGAACGGTGGATAGTTTAAAATTTCAGGCAAGAAATTATACGACGCAGCAAAGCTTTACTTATCGAAAATTGGACTTGATTCGTATTAGACAAAACTTATCCTATGAATGGAGTGCAACACAAAAAACAACTGTGAACCTTTTATACCGTGGCAATACAATGGGTCAAAATCCAGCCTATTTAATTGCTGCAAGTTCGAATCCTACAAAGTTTAGAGGACAGATTAATTCAAATCGTTTTGATGCCTACGTTGTTGATTTACAACATCAAATTAATTTGAAAAAATTAAAATCAAAAGTTCTAATAGGTGGTTATATGGATGCGACTCAGCAAGGATTAATCGCAAACTATATTGATATCTTTAAAGACACAAACATCAATAAATTTACAAGCTATACAAGAAAAGCCATTGACAGTTTAATTACCAACTATCAAACAACTATTTATAATAAAGCAGCATATTTTAATTGGATTCAACCAATTACCAATCGTCTACGTGTCAATGCCACATTGAGGTACGACCAATTTAATTATCAATTTAAAAATAAATTAGTGACTGGAACGCCATCTGCAAATAACATGTTCACCAACTGGGCACCAAAAATTGGTATGACATACAATCAATTGAACTGGGGAGGTTATATAAATTATAGCGAGGGTTTTGTCCCGCCACAAATCACAGAAATCTACAATGCCATTCGTGTTCCTTATTTGTTGCCTCAAAGTTTTTCGAATTATGAAATTGGGTCTTGGGTTAGGATACCCAATGGGTACTTCGAATGGTCCTTATACCAATTGAATGGCCGTAATGAAATTATTTCAGTCCGACAAGCAGATGGCGTAAACCTGAATCAAAATACAGGCCAAACAAAACACTATGGAATAGAATACCAACTGAAATATAATTTTAGTAAACTTTTTCAGATCAACTTTAATGGTAGCAATGCCAAGCACCTTTACGTCAACACCATTTTAAAAGGAACAGATATTAGCAATAAAGAAATGGTGGCTGCACCTCGTTTTTTTAGTAACCTCACTGTATTAAGTCAATGGAATAGTGCTTTAAGTTCATCCTTAGAATGGCAACACCAGTCTGGTTATTTTATGGACGAGATCAACGCTACTCGCTACCCTGGTTTTGATGTGCTGAACCTCAGGGTCAATTACACAATGAAAAAACACGAATTCTGGTTACAATGCTTGAACCTGACCGATCAATTTTATGCCAGCATGGCGACCAAAAACTTTAGTGTGCGAGGTAACAATGCCTATGCTTATTATTTAGGGGATAACAGAACGATAGCAATTGGCTGGAGATGGAATATCATTCCATAAAAAAAGGGGCCGCTAATTGCGGCCCCTTTTTTAAAGTCTATCTCGAAGGATAATTGATCAATGAGATGATTAAATAGAGATTAATTACCTCCTACGCGAATATTCATTCCGCCCATTCTAATACCTCCACCTCTTTGCATATCCTGCACTAACTTCATCATATTTTCTTGGAACTGTGCTCTATTCATTTTATCACCCTTTGTTGGTGCAACCAATTCCTTTTTTGGATACTTCGCACTCACTTCAACCGCAGTTGTTACAGTTGCGCCGTTGTCTTGATCTATCTCCATAATCACACCTGGCAATCCGCTGTAATTATCTGGACCAAAAGACACTGGGATATTCTCTGCATACCAAACCACTAATTCAGTTTCTTTAGGTGCTCTTGGTGTATTCGCTGTTGTATCAGTATTATTACCGGCACCACCTATGCTAACACGCATGCGCATTTGTGGAGATGTAATCATGGTAGTCGCTTTTTTACATAACTGCTTTGCGATGGTTTTTGTTTCCTCTGATAATTTCCACTTGTATTGCTTTAAAGAATCAATGATTAAAAATTCTTTTTCAAAAAAGGCACGCTCTTCATACTGCATTTGTTTTGTCATATCAGTGTAGGTATTTGCAGTTGGCATTCTAAAATTCATGCGCATACCGCCACCTCCACCACCAGCATTTGCAAACGGGTCTGGTGCTTCTTCATCTACCACTGATCTGAATAAACTTACATTCTCATTAAAAATCAATTCAAATTTATCTGTTCTAAACTCTGGAATCATTGACTTCATTTGAGGATCAGGTAGGTTACGATGCATATTTATTTTACGCTCATAACTAATTTTTCCTTCCTTCATTTGTGCAGTAGCAACTGTTGTTAAGCTTGTTAATGCAATCAAGAAACCAAGCACTAATTGTATTTTTTTCATAAAAGCTATTTTTATTTCTTTATAATAATTATTGTATTAAAAATGATTGATCAAAGATAACTACTTTATTGCCTGTTATAGATTTTACATCCTAATCATCATACCTCCTGCTCTTGCGCCACCTCCTAAACCAGATTTTTGTAAACTGTAAGTGAAAGTCAACATAAAATACTGACTAATTACATTATAAGATCTATCTACAATCTGATTCTGAGATACGTTTCTGCTAATACCAATATTCTTATTCAATAAGTCAAAGGCACTCATCTTAATCTCTGCTCGTTTGTTTTTTAAGAAAAATTTAGAAAAGCTTGCATTCCAAATTGGAATTGCTGTATTAAATCCCTCGGCACGACCAGTGTTAATGGCATAGTTGAAGGATTGATTCAATACGATATTCAATGGCAGGTAATTGGTCATGTCTGCACCAAAAACCTTTGTCAAAAAGTTGGTATTCAAAGTTGGATTGATTGTATTATTAGTATTGCTAAAGGAATAACGTGCCGTCAAATTGATATCAATGACATCATCTACGATATACGTATAAGACATACTTGGACCAGTAGACTTTGTCACAATGGTATTTAATAAGCCATTCGCATAAGAGATATTATTGTTCAAGCCTGCATTTAATCCAAAGCTCAGTCTTGATTTTAATTTTTTGATGCCAAATCCATAATTCATAGAACCATTGATTCTATAGGCCCCATTGACATTGACTGGTCTTGTAAGAATGGTTCTATTAGGCAAAACGCTATCGTAATTAACAATAGAGTTATTAGTCGTAGAAGCATTTAATGTAGAAAAGAAACTTTTACCTGCTAATATTTTAGAACTGAAAAAACGAATATTTAAATTGTGTACATAGCTTCTTTTCAAATCAGGATTACCGATAGATTGTCTGTTGATATTGCTTTGATCCAATACCGGTTGCAATTGAGTGATAGAAGGCTGATTCGTGGATGTACGATAGTCTACATTTAAATTTTTTGTTTGAGAGAAGTTGTACCTAAAAGTTGCATTAGGTAAGATATCTTGAAAACTTTGACTCAATTTTGTTTTTGCACTAATATTCTCGCCATCTAGCACTGCTTTTTGTAAAGAAACTCCTGTAGAAAAATTATATTTCTTTTGATTAGATCTATAGCTCATTCCTCCACCAGAATAAGTATACTCACTATTGAACTCATTGGTTAAACGTGTATTTAAAACTCCATATCCATCGGTCAAAGTGCTATAGTCATAAATTTTTCTGCTTGAAGATCCTATACTTTTACTTAAATAAGTATTGAATTCTAATAATGATTTTTTACCCAATGGTTCTGTATATATTAAATTAGCAGAATAACTTGAATTTTCTCCTTTACGCGTATTTTGTTGATCTAAAATTGAATCATTCGATAGCTTATTATTGATATAAGATAATTGTTCTGTAAATTGATTTCCCGTTGAATTAGAGCGATTAAAACTTTGTGTTATTGTAGATGAAAGCGTACGTCCTTTTTTAGCAAACTTTTTTCTCAATAATAAAGTACTTGCTGCATTTACAGCGTCAGAAGCGCTAGAAGCGATTGTGGTATTGCTATTTAGCAGGTTCCCATTGGTTAAATAGGTTTGTGTAGAGTCTTCACTATAATTAGTCGTTTGTTGCAAACCTAAGCTTGGTGTAAATCTGAATGAAAAATTGTCGTTTACTTTATGATCAATCGTACTTCCAAAATTTTGTTGTTTATTGCCCGCTATCGAATTGGAATTAGATATTCTATTGAATGCATTACCAGGCGTAAGGTTCTGCGTAAAAGAGTTACTGATATTATTTCTTTCTACATCACTAATAGAAAGATTGGCGTTGAATTCAGTTTTTTTATTGTTGAATAAATTTGAATAATTACCCCCTATAGAATAGGTCTCTGCAATACCTTGCGCATTGGCATCTGTTTCGCCAGAGCCGCCACTAAAATTAACAGTTACACCTGCACCAGCGCCTGGTCTACCTCCACCACCTCCCGAAAAATTTACAATGTTTCGGCCCGAAAAATTTTGTCTGTTGGTATTATTCGCACCGCCAATGGCAGAAAATTGTTCTTCATTATTAATCACATTCACATTGCCTTGTGCATCAAATACACTTGGCGTTCCAGCACCCGCATTCAATTTACCAAAAGTAGATTTGTTGCGATCTTTTTTCAATTTTAAATTAATCGCTGTTTCCTCTGAGCCATCATCAATGCCAGTGAACATAGCTTGGTCAGACTTACGATCGTATACCTGAATTTTATCTACCGCATCTGCAGGTAAATTTTTGGTAGCCATCATCGGATCGCCTGTAAAAAATTCTTTCCCATTCACAAAAACCTTGGACACTTTTTTTCCATTCACAGTAATACCTCCTGATTTATCTACTTCCATGCCTGGCATCTTTTTTAATAAATCTTCTACCACTGCATTCGGTGCTGTCTTAAAATTTTCTGAATTAAATTCTACTGAATCTCCATTGATCACTACTGGCGGTCTACGTGCAGTCACGGTAACTGTAGACATTGTATTCACATCATTCATATAGATCAAACCCATGTCTACTGTTTTTTCTGTTCCAGTGATAACAGGCACCCATTTTGGGATATACCCTACATAAGAAACAGAAATCAAGTAGTTTCCGGGTGCTACATTTTTGAAATTGAACAACCCAGCCTCATTCGTTCTTGAAAAACTAACCAAGGAAGAATCATTTGCATATACAAGAGAAACCGTTGCTGAATTAAGGGCTCTATTAGCGATACTATCCTTTAAACTGCCTTGAATGGTCAAATTTTGCGCAAATCCAACATAACTCATTAATAATAAGCAATTTATGAAAATAAATTGCACCAATTTGTGTTTATACATAATACAAAGATACGATTTCTTAGGTCAGGATGATCAATTCCTACCTAAGTTTTTAGTTAAAATTATTAAAATATTTGATGAGCGGCGATCTTGTGTTGTTTCATTTTTTTTCGGGAACTATTGGATTGATGTAACTTTCAAAAAATAAACAATATGAGAATAATTGCTTTGACTCTATTCTTGGGACTTGGTTTAATCAGTTCACAAGCGCAGGATAAGAAAACTCCAAAAAAAGACAGCACTAGTTTTAGTCAATTCAAAGGATTGCCATTAAAAGCAACTAGGTCAATTGACTTTACAACCAACGAAGGTACTTGGACTTCGGTTGCTGTTAGTCCAGATGGCAAAACTATTTTATTTGATTTGATGGGTGATATTTATAGCATCCCAATGGAAGGCGGAAAAGCAACTGCTATCACTAAAGGAATGGCGTACGATAACCATCCAAGTTTTAGTCCAGATGGGAAGCGCATTTTATTTTTATCTGACCGCTCTGGTGCAGAAAATATATGGTATATCGATTTAGAGAAAAAAGATACCCTTGCATTAACTGAAGAACAAAATAATAATTATCCAGGTGCTGTGTATACACCAGACGGAAATTATATCGTGTACACAAAAGGGCGTCGTAATACTAAATTGTATTTGATGCATAAAAATGGTGGTGCGGGAACGAATTTGATTGATGCACCTGCTACTTTAAAAACAATTGACCCAGCCGTAAGTGCAGATGGTCGTTATATTTATTATAGTGCGCGCAATGGTGCGTGGAACTACAATGCCATGCTACCACAATATAGTATTGGTGTGTATGATAGAGAAAAGGGAACCACCAGAACCATTGCATCTAGATATGGATCTGCGTTTACACCAGTCTTATCTAAAGATGGAAAATGGTTGGTATATGGATCTCGTTTTGAAGATAAAACCGGATTGGTTAAAAGAAATTTAGCAACAGGCGAAGAAGCTTGGTTAGCCTATCCTGTACAAAGAGATGATCAAGAATCTATTGCTGTAATGGGTGTCTTGCCTGCTATGAGTTTTACGCCAGATAGCAAGTACTTATTAGCATCTTACGGAGGTAAAATAAATAAGATTGATATTGAGTCTGCTGCTCAAACTTCGATTCCATATACAGTGGATGCAAAGGTTGAAATGGGACCAGAAGTATTGTTTAAATATCCTATCAAGGATACAGCTGCTACAATGGCAACACAAATAAGAGATGCAGTGCCTTCTCCAAATGGAAAGCAGTTGGCATTTACAGTATTGAATAGATTGTATGTAATGGACTATCCAAACGGCACACCAAAGCGTTTAACAAAAAATGATTTCACCGAAGCACAACCAGTTTGGAACATAGATGGTAATGGAATTTATTTTACCACTTGGAGTCCTGATGGTGGCAATATTCGTTTTATTGATTTAAATAATAATACAGAAAAAACGATCACAAAAGAAAATGCTTTATACCAAGGCCTTGCGATTGACCCAACTGGTAAAAAATTAATTTATAATAAAACGAGCGCTCAAAAGTTCAAGGATGCGATTGAACCTAGTTATGATGATGCAGAAGACGAGTTGGCATGGATTGATTTAACAACAGGAAACGAAATCATTATTGATAAAGCAAATGGAAGATACAATCCACATTTTGCAATGAATGATGGTCGTATTTATTTAAACAATCGTGGTAGATTGATTTCAATCCAGTGGGATGGTGGGGATGAGAAAGAAATTGCAAAAATTTCTGGTATTACAACTTTTGGTAGCATTCCTGAGCATCGCGGTAAGCCATTGGCAGACCCATGTATCATTCCAGAAATTATGGAAGAAGATGATGCTGCAAAAGAAAATAATCCACCTTCTAATGCGAATAATATTTTATTATCTCCAAAAGGATCTGCTGCGATTGCACAAGTGAACAACAATATCTATTTTGTAACCATTCCAAAATCTGGTAAATCAGTTTCTATCTCTGTTGCAGATGCTAAAAATGCAGCCTTCCCTAGTAAATTATTAACAGAAATTGGTGGTGAATTTCCTAGCTGGCAAGCAGATGGCAAAACCATTCATTGGAGTTTAGGTGCCGCACATTTCACTTATGATATAGATGCTGCTTATGCTTTTGATGATAGTTTAGCTGCTGCAAAAAAATTAGAAGCCGCAGTTAAAAAAGATACGACGAAAAAAGACAGCACGAACATTGCTAAAAAAGACGATAAAAAAGAAGCACCAAAATACAAGGCCAATGAAAATTGGGTAAAAGTATATTATGAAAACGATATGCCTTCCACTACAGTATTGTTGACCAATGCTAGAATCATCACCATGAATGGGGATCAAGTAATTAACAACGGAGACATCTTAATTGTAAAAAATAGAATTCAAGCAGTTGGAAAATCTGGTTCACTCAAAGTACCTGCTGGCGCCAAGCGCGTTAACCTTGCAGGTAAAACAGTGGTGCCAGGATTTATAGACACCCACTCACATATGTGGCCTAGCTGGGGCATTCATAAAAATCAAGTATGGATTTACGCAGCCAATTTAGCATATGGTGTGACCACAACACGTGATCCACAAACTGCAACCACAGACGTTTTAACGTATAGTGATTTAGTAGAAGCAGGTAAGATGGTAGGGCCAAGAGTGTATTCAACTGGACCTGGTGTGGGTTATTGGTCTTATAATTTGAAAGACTCTGCACAAGCAGAATCTGTTTTAGCGCAATACAGTAAGTATTACAATACCAAGTACATTAAAATGTATTTAGTAGGAAATCGTAAGCATAGACAATGGGTGATTCAGGCTGCTAAAAACCAACAATTAATGCCTACCACAGAAGGTGGTTTGGATTTTAAATTGAATATGACCAATTTGATTGATGGTTATCCTGGTCATGAGCACTCTATACCAATTTATCCATTGTACAATGATGTGGTGAAAACAATTGCTAGTTCAAAAATGGCAGTGACGCCAACTTTATTGGTTTCTTATGGTGGACCATGGGCAGAAAATTATTTTTACGAAACAGAAAATGTATACGGTGATCCAAAATTACAATACTATACCCCTTACGAAGAGTTAGCAAGCAAGTCAAGACGTCGTGCTACTTGGTTCTTACCAGAAGAGCATGTGTTTCAGAAACATGCTAAGAGCATGAAGCAGATAGTAGAAGCAGGTGGTCTTGCGGGTGTAGGTAGCCATGGTCAATTGCAAGGATTAGGTTACCATTGGGAACTATGGTCTATGCAATCTGGTGGCATGCGTAATTTAGATGCTTTAAAAACAGCCACGATTTTAGGTGCAGAAAGTTTAGGATTGGATAAAGACCTTGGAAGTATCAGTGCGGGTAAATTAGCGGACTTGATTATTTTAAACAAGAATCCTTTAGAAGACATTAAAAATACCAATAGCATCCAGTATGTGATGAAAAATGGTCGTCTATACAATGGTGCTAATTTAGACGAACTAGTTACAGGTAATTCAAAAGTAGATCGTAAGGAATACTTAGATAAAAAACCAACTAAAAATACGAAGGTAGAAGACTAAACGCTTATGCAAAATTCAAGAAGAAAATTTATCCAAAATACAGGGATGGCCATCTTAGGTATGGGCATAGCACCAAAAGGGTTATGGTCTAAAAATACCATTGCTGATGCCTCCATCAAGATTGGGATTCAATTGTATGCGGTGCGTGATAATATGTTCAAAGACCCATTAGGCACTTTAAAGGCATTGTCAAAAATGGGTTATCAATATATAGAGCATGCCAATTATTCCAAAAGAAAATTGTATGGCTATAGTCCGATTGAATTTAAAAAAATAATTTCCGACTTAGGTATGCAAATGCCAAGTGGCCATACCGCATTGAATGCAAACCATTGGGATGCTTCCAAAAAGGCATTTACAGATGCTTGGAAATACACCATCGACGATGCAGTGACGCTTGGACAAGACTATGTCATTAGTCCTTCGATCGATGAAAATGTAAGAACTTCTTATGACGCCTTAATGCATCAGTTAGAGTTATTCAATTTATCTGGCGAATTGTGTTTGGAATCGGGCATGCGTTTTGGATACCATAATCATAATTTTGAATTTATAGAAAAAGTGAATGGTCAATTGATTTATGATATTATATTAAAAGAAACCGATCCAGAACTGGTGATCCACCAGTTGGATTTTGGCAATATGTTTGGCATTGGTGCAAGAGGCATGGATTGGATCAAAAAATATCCAGGACGTTTTGTTTCAGTGCATGTGAAAGATGAGATTAAAGTACCAATAGGTGAAATGAACGACCAGCATGATAGCACCATTCTTGGCAATGGCCTAGTAGATCCAAAAGCAGTAAGCTTATTGGCAAAATCAATCGGTGGCACAAAACATTTTATTATAGAACAAGAATCCTATCAAGGCATTGCACCACTTGAATGTGCTCGAATCAATTTGGAGAGAATCAAAACCTGGGGATTAGTTTAAAAGTATAAGTAATTAAGAGATTGGAAGATTAGAAATTGGCTGGCCATTAAAATTCATTGTATGAAAAAATTTACTTTACTAAGTTGCTTGGTATGGATTGCTATTGTTGCAGTTGCACAAAAACCAACAAGTACAGAACTCGCTAGATGGAATTTACACGCCAATCAAACCACCATCATTCGTGACGAGTGGGATATTCCACATATTTATGGAAAGACGGATGCCGATGCGGTGTTTGGTTTGATGTATGCACAGTGCGAAGAGAATTTCCCACAAATAGAAAAGAATTTTTTAGAAATGCTTGGGCGACGTGCCGAAATGGAAGGGCCTAAGTTGATTTATGAAGATTTAATGATGCAGCTCATTCAGGATAGTGCAGAAGCAATCAAAGATTTTGAGAGAAGTCCAATTTGGTTTAAGCAATTATTAATTGCACATGCCGATGGCATCAACTACTACTTATCAAAACACCCGGAGGTAAAGCCGGTGGTGCTCAAAAAGTTTAAGCCTTGGTTCCATTTAATGTGGACCGACGGTAGCGTATCTCCAACAAGGTCTGCAGGCATCACCGAAAAACATGTTGAAGCATTTTATGGACAACAGCTTTATTCAAATCAAAATGCAGTCAATTTTTATACGTACCTGCCAACGCAGCAAACCCTATTTGAACAACCTAACTATGACATGGAGGATAAAACCTTGAAAGGATCCAATGGCTTTGCAATTGCGCCAAAGCATAGTAAATCAGGGAATGCCATGTTGTATATCAATCCGCATGTGCCTTTTTATTTTAGATCAGAAATGCATATGGTAAGTGAAGAAGGCTTAAACGCATATGGTGCTGTAACCTGGGGACAGTTTTTCATTTATCAAGGCTTTAACGAACAATGCGGATGGATGCATACAAGCGGTTACGCGGATGTGGCGGATGTGTATGAAGAACAGACTGAAAAAATAAAAAATGAATTATTTTATACCTACGAAAAAGAAAAAAAGAAAGTTGGACAACGTGCTATACAGATCCAATATCTAGACAATGGTATTTTAAAGACAAAATCATTTGATACCTATTTTACAATTCATGGTCCAATCATGGGCATGGAGAAAGGGAAATGGTTAAGCCTGCAAGAAAACAATCGTTCTTTAAATGCCTTAATAGAATGTTGGACAAGAACGAAATCAAGAAGCTTAACAGACTATACAAAAGCAATGGAACTAGTATCCAATAATAGTAATAACACCGTCTATGCTGATGCTGCAGGGAATATTGCCTACTGGCATGGTAATTTCATGCCAAAAAGAAATCCAAATTTTGATTACACCATGTACGTAGATGGTTCCATTAAAGCAACAGACTGGCAGGGCGTGCATCCTTTAAATGAAATTGTACAAAGTATCAATCCTGAAATTGGATGGTTACAAAATTGTAATGCTACGCCGTTTACAGTAGCAGGCAGCAGCAGTCCTAAAGCGAAAGATTATCCTAGCTATATGGCGCCAGATGGTGAAAATGGAAGAGGTCTCACTGCAGTTGCACTATTGTCTAAAATTGATAAAATCAATTTAGACGAATTGATTGCTTTAGGATACAATAAAAAATTAAGTGCCTTTGATCTATTATTACCTGGATTTTTACAATCAGCAACAAAAGCAAACCTTGCGCCAAGAACCAAAAAAGCAATTGACTACTTATCTAATTGGGATCATGTAGCAGATAGTAATTCGGTTGCGACCAGCATAGCAATAGAATGGGCTACAAAATGGAGTGCTGCTATTCCTCCTGCAAACACCGAAGAAGCTGCTACAGAAATCGTTTTAAAATACAAGCGAATGGACCAAGAGGTTACGTTTGAAACTAAAATCAAATTACTAGAAGCCACCTTAGATCAATTTGAAAAATGGTATGGTAACTGGGAAATTACATGGGGGGCCATGAATCGTTTTCAAAGAGTTGCACCAGGTGCCAATTTTGACGATAGTCAGCCTAGCTTAGCTGTCAATCAGGCCTCTTCTAAATGGGGTTCACTACCTTCTTTTGAAAGTAGACGTTATCCAAACACGACCAAGCGATACGGTTACTCTGGCAATAGTTTTGTTGCGGCAGTTGAATTTGGAAAAAGGCTGAACGCAAAAACCATTATTACTGGTGGACAAAGCAGATTTGCTGATAGCAAAAATTTTACAGATCAAGCCAATGGATTTATTCATGGAGATTTTAAAACCATCCATTACTATAAAGAAGATGTCTTGGCCAACAAAAAACTAGCATACCATCCAGGATTAGAAAGATAGTGCTCATAGAGTTGCGTGATGATAGCAATTTTAACAAGGCCTGCCACATTTTTTACGTCCAGGGTTTGCATTAGCCTAGTTCTATGACCTTCGATGGTTCGTTTACTATGCCCAAGTTCTGCCGCAATCTGTTTACTTGAGGCTTCTTCGCAGATACGTATTAAAATGTATTTATCATATAGACTTAGCGAATTTACGCGTTCTATTAAATTAATTTTATCCATTACCTGAGTCAGTTTTAATACACGTTCAGCAGTATCTTGACAAAAATAGACCTTATGCTGACAAGCCATTTCGACTGCCTTATTCCACTCCCGACTTGACATATTTCTTGAAACAATCACATCTACTTCGAGTTCAATTAACAGATAGAGTATATAGTCGGGAGTATCCTTATTCAATAAAATAATTAAGGGAAATATTTGCTTTAGTGTTTTGATTCTGTTTTTGACAGCTGATGAATCAAAATCAAACATGGCACAATCAATAATCAATAACCCTTGAGATAAACCTATTTTTAAATTATTTATTTCGTCTAAGGAGGTGAGCATACGATACCCATTGCACATAGGATGTACTTTTACTAGTTGGCCACATCCCATCGCATAAATGGCTTGTTGATCACATATAAACACTTGTCTTTGGTCTTGTGGATTGAAATAGTTTTTTTGCATCTATAAAAAAACAATAGATCAAGAAGAAGCTGGCCGATTTAAATCTATTTTACATTAATGGTCTATTTTTTTAAGGCATTCAACCCGTTCAAAAATAATCTAACAATATAGTTTAATACTATAGTCGATAGATTATACACAGAATGGTGTAAATTGCCACATGCAATTTGAAAAGTCTATTACGCTTGCCACTTTCTCTCCACTATGGTGGGAGAGCATTTTATGGATTAGTGGAATTATCTTCTTGCTTATTCAGGTGCCTAAATACCTTAAAAGTATAAAAATCAAACAATATGATTTTTTTATTGCCATCTTATTAATTGCTAATTTAGGTATTGAGCAATTTTATAATTTTTATACTGGTTCATGGAATATTCAACAAAATATTCCTGCACATTTATGCAGTATTAGTAGCTTTTTATGCATCATCTACTTATTTAATAAGAATCAATTATTAGGAGAATTCGTTTACTACTGGGGATTATTAGGCGGGATTCATGCGCTACTAACTCCAGAATTTAACAATGGCATTAAGGGCTATAATTTTTACAGCTATTTTATTGAGCATGCTGGTTTATTATTAGTAGTAGTATATATCATCAAGCACAACGGATTTGTACCTAGACCAAAGTCATGGTTGGTTATTTTTGGCTATTCTCAGTTAGTCGTGCTTTCTGTGGGCATCCTTAACTATGCCATTGGAACCAATTATATGTTTTTAAGGGAGCCGCCTTCTGCCAATAATCCATTCATCATTGGAGCCTGGCCATTTTACCTGATTTGCTTTGAAATTGCAGCCATCACACATTTTTGGCTATTCTATTTGCCCTTTGCAAGAAAAAGAGGCAGCACAAAATCAGCGCTTTCTTAATTTAAATTATCAAGAAGCTATTTAGTTGATTTATAAAAGAATTTTATAATTCTTCTATTCTCTTTGCTTTATCATCTATTACCAAATCAAAATTTGGTTTGACTGCTCCACCGTTAGGACAAAATCCTGTAATCAAGTCATTGAACTTACAACCCCATTTTGTCAACTGCTCTAAAGTCAAGGGCCTTAAATCTCTCTTGGAACTTTCTCCTCTTCCAGTCCAATAAGTGATATGCCAACCTTCATCATAGAGTTGATTGATTTTTGCAATATTTTCAAAATTTGGTTCTGCTAGTTCGTATACTCGTTTATCGGAATAGAAACAAATGGTTTCATCAATATCAATTAACGCTTTCTTGGAACCGAATCTTTTGGACTCTATCATAGGTATATTTTTATTTTTATAATCTTGCAGTCACAATGGATCGGTCTAAAAACGCCTTGGTGTCATACACTATGGCTTCCGGACTTGTTTTCAATAATGCATAATCCAATGCTTTAAAAAAATCATGCGCCACTGCTAATAAAATAACATCATATTTTTCGAATGCTGTAATCAATTGTACTTGATGTTTTTGAAATACATCATTGGCATTGGCATAAGGATCAAATGCAGCTACATGGGCACCTTCTGCTTGAAGTTGATGGATGATTTCAAATACTTTTGAGTTTCTAAAATCAGGACAATTTTCTTTGAAAGTGACACCTAGTACTAGGACTTTTGCATCTTGAATTTTTTTGCCTGTTTGTGCCAATAATTGTATCAGTTTATTACTTACAAAAGCACTCATCTGATCATTGACATCGCGCCCCGATAAAATCACTCTTGGGTCATAGCCAACTGCCTTTGCTTTATAAGCTAAATAATAAGGATCTACGCCAATGCAATGTCCTCCAACTAATCCCGGCTTGAATGGTAAAAAATTCCATTTAGTGCTTGCAGCTGCTAACACTTCTTGGGTATCAATGCCCATCCGATCAAAAATTAATGCCAATTCATTCACAAATGAAATATTAATATCTCGCTGCGCATTTTCAATGGACTTAGCAGCTTCCGCTACTTTAATAGAGGGTGCAGCATAAGTGCCTGCAGTAATGATACTTGCATAGAGTTGATCAATATGCTTTGCAATTTCGGGTGTAGAACCTGAAGTAATTTTTTGAATCTTTGTTAAGGTATTGACTTTGTCTCCTGGATTAATTCTTTCGGGAGAATAACCACAATAAAAATCTACATTAAATTTTAATCCTGAATTCTTTTCAAGTACAGGAACGCAATCCTCTTCGGTACATCCTGGATACACCGTACTTTCATAAATCACAATATCTCCACGCTTTAATATAGTCGCAATTTGAGATGTGGCAAATAATAAGGAGGATAGGTCAGGACTTTTATCTGCATGTACTGGGGTAGGCACCGTAACAATATAGATCGTAGCAGCGGCAATCAAGGCAAGATCATTAGTTAGGACCAAATTATTAGCGGCTTTAAGATCCTCTACAGCGCTTTCTAATGTGGTATCCTCACCTCTTTTAAGGGCATCCACCCTTGCATTGTCCAAGTCATATCCAATGACTTGATATTTTTTAGAAAATGCTAAAGCCAAGGGCAAGCCCACGTAGCCTAAACCGATAACGGCAATCAAAGGAGGATTGGATATTGTTAGCTGTTGCATTTGCCACCAAAGTTAATGGAGCGCTTAATGCTGTCCATATTTTTTTTCGCCAGCAGGAATGGCAATGCTCATCCTATTTTGTGGAGGCGGAAGCGGACAGGTCGCAAATTCAGTAAATGCACAAGGAGGATTATAGGCCTTATTAAAGTCGATGTAGGTATATCCGTCCGCATCTGGTTTGTCTAGTTCTATAAATCTACCCGAACCGTAAGTGGTTTTTCCAGAAGTCGCGTCTGCAAAAGTCACAAACAACCTGACTCCCCCCTCATCTATGGCATCTAGTCGATAGGTTTTGCCCTCTATCTCAAATACCAATTGTCCCCCATGTTTTTGGGCTGTATTTTGTCCAAGCACATTCATGATCATTAAAGGGTTTTGATTTTGAGGAATGACTTTTGCTTTAATACGCCATCTTGCATCTACAGGAAATCTTTCAATCCCTTTAAATTCAAGCAAGGTTTTTGCTTTTAAATTTCTAAATCTTACACCTACTTTATCTTCTCTTTGAATCACCACCCAAACAAAGTCTTTCCACTGACTTAAATATTTCCCTTCTATTGCGGTTAATAAATTTAGCGTTTCAGCATTTGCTATAACTAGACCAGCATTATCTTTAATTGTAATTTTTTCTGAAGCAGCATCCTTCCAATATACTTTTCCATCTTCATAGATAAAATCGCCCAAGTGCTTTGGAAAGGCAGTATTGTCATACACCAGCTCGTTCTCCTTAGCCGAGCCAAAACTGTTGACCCCTTTTTTAAACCAAAACAATCCTTCTAAATTCAGCCAGCCATTGGGATCTTTCAATGCGGCTATTCGAGCGCCATCCCATTGTTTCAATTCTTCTAGATATAAATTTTTTTGTGCATTGGTTGATGCCAAAATGGTTAAAAATAGGAATGTTAAAATAGATGCGATAGAGCATTTTCTCATTTTATGTAGATTGGTCGGTTATTAAGCATTGGAGTAAATTTGTTGGCCTTTTTGGCTAGTCTAAGTACACAAAATTAGACAATAATAATTGTCTATTTAGTTAGTAGCACTTATTTTTTCTTTGTGTTAACAATAGTTTAATTAAATTTATGCTGAAACATTTTAATCGCATGAAAAAATTACTATTTATCCTAGCCCTTTCAACTTTAATTTTTGCTTGTAAAAAAGAAGCTGAAACACCTACAGTTACGCCGCCAACTACCACTATCAATCCAAATACGGCACCTAATAAATGGATTCACGAAGTCATGTCATACTACTATTTATGGAATGATAAAATGCCAAGCCTAGCGAATACCAAAACAGATGCCAAGCCAACAGATTATTTTTATACACTTTTAAATGATTATCCAAAAACTGATCGTTTTTCATGGATCGACGAAAGTGTTACCAATTTACAAAATCAATTAAATGGTATAAGTACTGTATTGGGTGTTAAAAACAATGCCTTCTATACAGATGATACCAGAACTAGTCTTGCATTTGTGCTTGCTTATGTTTTAAAGGGAAGTCCTGCCGAAAAAGCTGGATTAAAAAGAGGTGATATTATTTTAAAAGTGGATGACAAAACCATCACGAATGCGAACTACAACACCATTTTATCTAATCAGACCTTAAAACTTGGGCTTGGTGATTTTGTGGGTGGTGCATTTGTATCCAATGGAAAATCGGTTACTGTTACAAAAGTTGAATTACAAACGAATCCAATTTTAGCAGATACCATTATTGCATGGTCTGGAAAAAAAGTAGGCTACCTTGCTTATAGTCAGTTTTTAACAAGCTTTGATGATAGCTTGAGAGCAATCTTTGGTCGCTTTAAAACTGCAGGCGTCAATGAATTGGTTTTAGACTTTAGATATAATGGGGGTGGCTATGTGGTGTCTTCGGATTTGATTACCAACCTAACAGTAAAAGATGCAGCGGCAAGGGTAGGAAAAAGGATGAATAAAAAAGTCTACAATGCAACATATACTGCTTATTTAGAAAAAAATTCTGGAGCTAGTGCTTTTGAAACCTTATTCAAATCCGAACCCAATAACCTTGGTACACTTAGTCGTGTATTTGTTTTAACTGCAGGCAATACAGCATCTGCGAGTGAATTGGTGATTAATAATTTACTGCCATTTATGGATGTGATTTTAATTGGAGAAAATACTTATGGAAAAAATGTAGGCTCATTCACTATTACCGACCCTAATAAACGATGGGACTATGGACTGCAGCCAATTACTTTTCTTACAGAGAATGCAATTGGGAAGTCCGACTATGGAACAGTGAGTGGATTTACACCAAATTATATATTAGCAGACAATGTATTACCGTATAAAACTTTAGGGAACCCAGGTGAAACCTATTTTAATAAGGCCTTAAGCATTATGGGTTATGTTGCTTATCAACCAAGTTCCACCGAGCGAAGTCCAAAATATACAAAAACTTTAGCGAGTAAGGAATCCTTCTCCGATAATAAATGGTTAGACAGAAAGGAAATGTGGATGGACCCTAAATAAATTATACATGAATTTAAGGATACAAGTTTTTGTAACTGGAGGCACTTTTGATAAAGCGTACAATGAATTGAATGGAAATCTTTTTTTCAAAGAAACACATTTACATGAAATGCTTCATTTAGGCAGAAGCAATTTGGATTTATCCATTACAACTTTGATGATGAAAGATAGTCTTGATTTTGTAGAAGCAGATCGTGCCAATATCGCATCGGCTTGTAATACGACCGATGCCCAAAGAATATTGATCACACATGGTACAGATACCATGACCACCACTGCACTTTATTTACAAAAACATTGTCCCAACAAAACAATTGTGCTTACCGGTGCAATGATTCCATACAAGTTTGGTAGTTCGGATGGATTATTCAATTTAGGTAGCGCACTCGCATTCACTCAAGTACTTACAACGGGTGTCTATATTGCCATGAATGGTAAATATTTTGAAGCAGACAAAGTCAAAAAAAATACTGAGAAGGGCGAGTTTGAAGCCATTTAAAATTACTTCTCCAATCCTTTGCTATTAGTATATTTATGCAGTGACTGCATCCCAAAGCTGAGCGCGTATTTGTAAAGCCTCAATAGAAGCTTGTTCTGCTTCTTTCCATTTAACGTCATCTTCTCCACAAAGCTCTGATACCATTTCCAATGCTAAATGGCTATGATGGCCGCCATCTACTTCGATATGTCGCTCGATATAATATTTAAAAATGGACACTTTTTCTGGTGCTTCTGCTACTAATTTTTCTAGCAAGCGCGTAAACATGTCTGGAATTAAATCCTCTCTCCCAAAAGTAAACACAGCCGCCTGCACATGTGCTGGGGCATGGTTGACAATCTTAAATGTAAAGTTCAAAAACTTTTTTACGGAATCGGCGCAATTCAATTGTTGAATGGCTGCCTCTATGCTAGTTCCTGACTGTAGCGCAAGCATCAAGCCTTCAATGGCAGTTGTGGAAGCGCCCATTTGATGCATCGCTTGTTGGTACAATTCAAAATGACTTATACGATTGTCAAAAGCATCCACATCGGACTCTTCTCCCAACACAATTTCATTGATTAAATACCTTGTATTAGCTGATCCTACTGGGACCCAAGGCGTTTGCACGCAGGTTAATTTTTGCTGTAAAGATTTAAGTAAACTCATAAAATCCCATACTGCAAACACATGCACTTCTGCAAATTTTTGCAATTCCGACAATGTCTGTATCTGATGGTATACAGGATGTTGTAATAACTGAATTCTACTTGGTTCGATTGCCGATTTTAATGATTGTATACCTGTATGCATATGGTGTTTTGAGGAGGGCAAAGTTAAGTAAATATGAAAACTTCACAAATGCTGTTTAACTAATATTATTTTAGTACCTTAATACTTAAACTAAGAACTAAAACGGGTTGCTTTCATAAAACAAAAGCGACCATGCTTAAGTCAAACCCTGTTAAAATAAATTGTATGTTTAAAATTATAAGTAGCCTTTTATTCATCCTCATCATGCAAACATCAAGCGCCCAAGAAACAAAAATCATTGCACATCGTGGTGCATGGAAGGAATTTAATTTGCCAGAAAATTCAATTGCCTCTTTAGAAAAAGCCATTGCACTTAAATGTGATGGGGCAGAATTTGATGTCAGAAGGACTTTAGATGGTGTACTTGTTGTAAATCATGATCCTGTGTATTTTGGTGATACCATTCAAACCAATACTTACGCCTATTTAAACAGTAAAAAATTGTCCAATGGCGAATCTTTGCCAACCCTAGAGCAATATTTTTTAAAGGGAACAAAGGACAAGCACAAGACCCTACTGATTTGTGAAATCAAAGCGGCTATCAAGGATCAGGAACAAGACTATTTAGCAACCATTGAAACCTTAGCCTTAGCAAAAAAATTAAATATCGAAAAACGTATTGTGTATATCAGCTTTAGTAAAGACATTCTAACATGGATAAAAGAAAAACAGCCAACAGCAACCGTATTGTATCTTGAGTCTGACTTAAGTATTGACGCTATAGTTCAAAATAAATTTGACGGTATTAATTTACATTATACGGCATTTAAAATGAATAGTCAACTAAGTGCAACTGCTAAAAATGCAGGATTAAAAATAGGTAGTTGGACTGTGAATGAATTATCTGATTTAGCAATTTTACAACAACAAGGTGTAGAATGGATCACAACCAATCAGCCTCAGCAATTTCAAAAACAATTAAAGGATTCAAAGCAATAGGCCTTCTGAAAAAATACTTGATTATTTATACCTCGTATCAATGAGGTATTGAATCTTCCAGCCTTCCTTTAATTTAACCAGTTGGAAACTGTTGACGCCCTTATGGGAGTATTGCCCTTTAAAATAAAATGTATACGGTGTCCATACTGTAGCCATTAATGGCTCAATTTGAATCGCACCAAATTCAATCCTTTCATCTATTGCATTTGGTGTTTGCTTACCAACACTTTGAAGAAAATCATTGATAGATCCTGTATTTATGACTGCCCCTTCCGGCTTATTTAAAATAGTTTGAATGATAACATGATCAGAAAAACAAGTTTTTAATAAACTCGTATCCGCTTGTTGCATTGCACGAAACATATTTTGAATCACTTGTTTAACTTGCTTTTCGGAAGCAGCAGATTCGGCTGAAAGTGAGGATTGTGCATTAGCAGCGTATTGAAAAATACTTAAGACAAATAGGGTATATAAAATTTTCTTTTTCATTTTTAAAAATTATTTTGGTAGTGCAGTTAATACTAATTTTAAGAATCCGTCAACCGATTTGTCGTCCATCCACTTAATGACTACAACAATATCATTTTCTTTGTCAACATAAATGGCATTGGTACCATTACCCAAAAAAGCATAAGCAGACGCTGGTGCTGAAGGGTACATTTTTTTATCGGTGTTTAAAAAAAAATTCATAAAGCCATAGGCTGTATTTGTCGTTGATGCTGTCTTTGATTTTTTGATCCAATCCTCTGATATGATTTGTTTACCATTCCAATTGCCATTTCTTAAAGCAAGCAAACCGAATCTGGCCATATCATAAGCATTGATAAACATACCACCACCAAAATGTCCCCCACCACTTACCGACTGAATCATCTTGCCATCCAATACAACCCATGCATTTTTATAGCCAGTCCATGCCCATGTATTGCTAGCACCAATGGGTTGCATCACTTGTTCTCTCAATACTTCTGGTAAAGGCTTTCTCCAAACTGTAGTGGCCGCTAATGCCAATGCATTCACTCTAGTATCATTGTATTTATAGACTGTACCTGGCTCAAAACGTTTTCTTGTAGTCCACTCTTCTGGTTTATCAGAAGGCCTGTCTGCCCAATCAGGCTTGCCCCATAAGACACCTTCCCAATCGCTTGTTTGTCTTAATAAATGTTCCCAGTTTATTTTTTTATTATGTTCGGTGTCAAAGGGATAGATGAATGAGGTTTGAGTGATAGGATTTAGATCTGATGTGATTGGCGTATTGGCAAGTTCAATTGGAGGAAGATAAGGGTATACTTTATCGTTGATAGAATGAATCAATCCTTTTTCAACTGCTAAACCAACTACAGTAGATAAAAAAGTCTTAGTTACACTGTGCACCATTTCTACCGCATTTACATTACCCCATTCTGCTATGATAAAGCCTTTGTATACAATGACACCAGAACTTGGACCACGATCTGCCATTGGGCCAATAGGATCCGAAAAAGGTTCTTTCCCAAATTGCATTGCTTGTGTAAGCATTAAATTTTTAGGAAATTTTGTCTCATGCGTTAAAGCGTATTGAATCGCTTGATGCATTAAACTACTATCTATGTTTAAACTAGTTGGTGTTTTTCTTTCCCAATTGTTTGCAGGCGGAAAATAAGTTTTTACTTGTGCAGTTGCGGTGACACCAAGACAAAGTAAAAAAAGTACAAATTGCTTTTTCATATATTCAAATATCATTAAATTATTTTAGTTGCGAAGTATCCACTCTTGTTGGAGTGTCTTTTCCTGCAACAATAGACCCCGCACTAATCGCTATTGCTTTAATGATTTCATTCATGTTGTCTAAATCTAAAGTTTCTATTTGATCCGACGCTTTATGGTAATTAGGTTCTGAATCCATTTTAGAAGTAGAGATGGTATGCGCCGCTACACCCAATCTAGCAAGCGTTGCATTATCCGAACGATAAAATAAATTTTGTTCTGTATAAGGATCTGGATAAAATTTAAAACTTGAACCGTCTAGGTTTTTTTGTAAAATAGCCCCCATACTAGTTTTATCAAATCCAGTGATATAGGCACTATTCTTGCCCCACTTACTTTCTGTACCAATCATTTCGATATTAAACATCGCAACCACTTTATTTGGATCTAACTGCTTTGAAAAATATTGAGCGCCATATCCACCTGCTTCCTCTGCAGTAAAAGCTGCGAATATAATAGTTCGTGCATTGTTGTTAAGTGCTTTATAATATTTTGATAACATAATCATAGCAGTGGTTCCAGCAGCGTCGTCGTTGGCGCCATTGTAGATAGAATCTCCATTTACCATATTTTTTGCATTGATGCCTAAATGATCATAATGACCAGAGAAAATAACATATTCATTCGGCAAAGTTTTTCCTGGAATCATGGCCACTACATTCGCTAAAGCCATTGTCTCTATTTGGTGACTAGCTTGTATCGCATATTTTACTGGTGTAGTATTGGTTAATACAAATACCACGGTCGCTTGATTGGAAGCTAAATTATTTTTAAAGCGCACTAATCGTCCAAAATTTTGCGCATGCGACTCGTCTACTAGCACAATCATTTTTTGATTTGCGCCAATCATTTTTGATGCTGCTTGATTTAAATTTTCACCTGCAGCTATTTTTGATACAGCATATCCAGAAGCTTCGGTTATCTTGATTTCTGGTTCTATAGTAACTACAATCACTTGCTTGGTATCGATAGTGGCGCCATCCATGCTTGCAGACAAGCTGATGAATTTTGGTCTATTAATCAAAAATGATTGTAAGAAATTATTATCTCCTTTGATAGACTTTAATCCTGTGGCCTCAAATTCCTTGGCAATAAATGCAGCTGCTTTATCAATACCCGGACTAAAAGTTCTGCGGCCTTCCATTTCGTCTGAAGCTAAAACACGCTCAATTCTTTCTGTTTCAGACTTAGTAATTACTTTATTAATCAATTGGCTAATGCCTAAATATGGGATTAACAATGAGATACATATTAATTTAATCATTTTCATATTAACTATTTTAGAATTGCTTTAAAGATAATTTCATTTTGAATGCAAATGAAAAAAATGATGACAGCCGGAATGAAAAAATAAGCGTTTTAAACTTTTGAATTTGAAAATTGTCTAAATTGCTAACAAATCACTTGCATGCCGCTCAGCCCCCAATCTAGCAGTCTAGGACTTGAAGTCTACAAAGGCCCTTGGACGAAGCAAACGACAACTCATTTATTAAATAGAGTGCTTTTTGGCGCTAAGCAAGCAGAAATTCAAGAATTTTTAGCAAAGGGTCTAAGTGCATCAGTTACGGCATTACTCAATCCAACAGATCCTATTCCTAGTCCTCCGCTCAATGAATACAATACTGCCACCGTCATTGATCCAGCTGTTGCTCCGGGAACTACTTGGGTCAACCATCCAACCAATGACGGCACCATCAACGGCTATAGAAGAAATAGCTATAAAAAATGGCTTACTGGGGTGATGATTCATCAAGATATCAGTATCAGAGAAAAAATGACCCTATTTTGGGGCAATCATTTTGGCACAGAAGCGGATACCATTTCTTTTGGAAACTACGTATACCAACACCATGATACTTTAAGAAAAAATGCCCTTGGGAATTATAAAACAATGGTGAAAGCAGTGACCATTGATCCTGGTATGTTGAGGTACTTGAATGGTTATTTGAATTCTGCAACTGCGCCAGACGAAAACTATGGCAGAGAATTACAAGAACTGTATACTGTTGGTAAGGACAATGCGATTCAATTTACAGAGTCAGATGTAAAAGCAGCAGCAAGAGTGTTAACAGGATGGCGTATCAATGCAAGCTTCAATAGTTATTTTGATGCGACAAGACATGACACTGGTAGTAAGCAATTTTCTAGCTACTATAATAATAAAGTAATCACCGGAAAGTCAGGCGCTGCAGGGGCTGGCGAAACAGATGAATTAATAGACATGTTGTTTGCAAAGGAAGACATGGCTAAATATATCTGCAGAAGAATTTATAGATGGTTTGTATTTTATTACATTGATGCCACAGTAGAAAAAAATATCATTACGCCACTCGCTACGATTTTTAAAAATAATAATTTTGAAATTAAGCCTGTATTGACTGCCCTTTTTAATAGTGCTCATTTTTATGACCCCTTGTACTTTGGATGTCAAATCAAAAGTCCAATTGACCATGTCATTGGTACTTTGCGTAAAACCAATATCGTTTTTCCAAATGCAATTACAGATTATGCAGACGCCTACACGCATTTTAATAATATGGTAGGTCAATTAACTAATTTTGGGCAAAACCTAGTAGATCCGCCTAATGTGGCTGGATGGCCTGCCTATTATCAGTCTCCTGAATATGGTGAATTATGGATCAATGCCGATACACTTCCAAAGCGAAATAAATTTACCGACTTGATGATTGAAACAGGCTATACCAGAAATGGTAAAAGAGTCATTATCGATTTGATATCCTTTTCAAAATCTATTTCCAGCAGTCCATCCAATCCGAATCAATTGATTCAAGATTTATTTGATCTTTTAATTTCTACCGAAGTAGATCAAACAATCAAAGACAATTTAAAAAGACAAATTTTACTAAGCGGTCAAACTTCTGATTACTATTGGACAGAAGCTTGGAATAGCTATCAGTCTAATCAAAGTACAGCCAACTTTAATTTGGTGAATACCCGATTGAAAGCACTTGTAAAATATATTATGAACCTGCCAGACTATCAATTAAGTTAAATGAAAAGAAGCACTTTTTTACGCAATAGTCTTGCAGTATTAACGCCTACAGTCATTAGCGGCAATCCAATACATGTGTTAAACAATCATAGTTTGGTTGAACCAGATGTATTAGCGAATGTAAACAATGATAGGGTGTTAGTCATTATTCAATTGAATGGAGGAAATGATGGACTCAATACCGTGCTTCCAATCAATCAATATGGGGCATACTATAATGCAAGAACCAATATTGCCATCCCCGAAAAAAAGATACTAGGCTTAAATGGATTTGATGGAACTGGATTGCATCCTGCCATGACAGCCATGCAAAAATTATTCAATAACGGACAGCTTGATATTGTTCAAGCAGTGGGCTATCCTCAGCCAAATTTTTCGCATTTTAGAGCAACTGATATCTGGATGAGTGGTTCCGATAGCAATCAATATTTAAACACAGGATGGCTTGGACGTTTTTTAGATAATAATTACCCTGGCTTTCCAGAGAATTATCCAAATGAGGTGGATACAGATCCATTAGCCATTCAAATTGGTTCAATTACTTCACTCACTTGTCAGGGCCCAATCGTCAATATGGGTATGAGTATTTCTGATCCAAGTGCATTTTATAATTTATTTGATGCGAGTGAACAAGCCGTTCCCAATACCAATGCGGGATATGAATTAAGTTTTATCAGAAGAATTTCAAAGCAGACCAATAAATATGCTACACGCATTAAAGCGGCTTCCGACGCTGTAAAGCAACAAGTCACTTATCCCAACACAAGTCTTGCCAATCAATTAAAAATTGTATCAAGACTCATTAAAGGGGGATTGAAAACAAAAATTTATTTAGTGAATTACGGTGGATTTGATACGCATGCTGCGCAAGCTGTGACAACAGATACATCCACTGGTACGCATGCAAATTTATTAGGAGCAGTCTCTGAGGCGATTGGTGCTTTTCAGAATGATATTAAAAATCAGGAGATCGAAGATAGAGTGATAGGCATGACCTATTCAGAATTTGGAAGAAGAATTAAATCCAATGCAAGTGGTGGAACAGACCATGGTGCTGCTGCGCCATTATTTTTATTTGGTAAAAATGTAAGAGGTGGCGTTTTTGGTGAAAACCCAACGATACCGAATAACGCAACAGTGGGTGATAATGTACCTTATCAACATGATTTTAGAACCATTTATAATTCAATTTTGAAAAACTGGTTCTGTGTGAAGGATGCAGACAATCAAGAAATCATGCTCAAGCAGTTTCCAACTTTAAACTTAATCAATGCAAGTGCTTGTGCAGTAGAAATGAAAAATCCTGTATTTGAAAAAAATGCAATGATTGTGGCTTATCCAAATCCTTTTTCAAATTTATCTAGGATAGAATTTAAAACCGAGGGAGGACATACTTTAGTTCAACTACTTGATACTTCTGGCACAGTCATTAGATTATTAGTAGATGCCACCTATAGTTATGCCGGTATGAATAGCGTTACTTTGATTGCTAGTGATTTAAAGCCAGGGGTGTATTACATTAGAATTCAAAATGGAATACATCAATACGTTAAGACCATCATTAAAATGTAAAGTCAAATTGTTTTAAACTTTTTGAATTCTTTTTGGTCTAACTTGAAGACGCATGACAGACCAAGCACTCATTATACAATTTCAAAACGGCGAAGCAAAAGAGGCTGCATTTACGCAACTATTAAAGAGGCATCGCGAAACTGTATTTTTTCAAATTAAGAAAATGATACTCGATCATGCAGATGCAGATGATATTGCTCAAGCTGTATGGATTAAAGTTTGGAATAAGCTGGATGGATTCAAGCAAGAGAGTGCCTTTAGTACTTGGCTTTTTAGGGTGGCATATAACGAGACCTTAAATTTTATAGCCCAGAAAAAGCGTTTGAAAACACATACTACTCAAAATGAGCTGGACCATAGTTTAGAACATCCATCTAGCCAAAATGCATTAAAAGAGACTACCATCCAGATTAAACTAGAACGTGCTATTGCAGAATTGCCTGAAAAACAACGATTTGTATTTATGTTAAGGTATTACGAGGCCTTTGACTACGAAAAAATTGCTTCCATTACAGGTACAACAGTTGGTGGGGCGAAGGCAAATTATCACCAGGCTGTCAAAAAAATGACCGAATTGCTCCAACAAGGTTTAAACCTTTGACCAAACAATGGGTCTAATTTACGATATGAATGATATGAACGATATGGAAAACGAATCAATTTCAAAAGGATTAGCAGAAGCCCTAAAAAGCTTTGACTCAAAAACCAAGCAGGTACCTGCGGGGTACTTTGATCAATTTGAAATGGATTTAATGCAACAAATTAAAGTAGAGGGGCAAGCGCCACAAAAAGCGCGTATTGTTAACCTATTTTTAAATCAAAAAAAGTACTTGGTTGCTGCAAGTTTACTTTTTGCCATTGCAACTGGATACCTATTTTTTAATAAGGCAGAAAATACAACAACTCAAATAGCCAAAGTGGAATTGATTGATATTGGAAGTTTGCCTGATGAATTGATTGAAGCTTACGTGAACAACAATGAACTAGTAGCCGAAGTAGAATGGAATAGCGCGATTGAAGCAGCTGGAACTAATTTAATATCAACGAATCAATAAAAAGATTGAAAAATTAATTATCAAAAAAATAAACTATTCCAAAATAAATTTGTCTAAATTTTAAATACACATTTTATGAAAAAAATAGTATGCCTCTTTAGTTTTATTGTAACTGTTTTTGTAGCTCAGGCGCAAGAGCAACCAATGAATGGTCAAAATAGACCGGCTATGCGTAATAGACAAGGCATGGAGATGCCACCAAGACCAATGACTAAAGAGCAAAGAGAAAGATTGGAATTATTTAGTATTCAATTCATCACAAAAAAATTAGACCTGACTCCTGCCGAAGCAGAAAAATTTTGGCCGCTGTACAATGAGCAAAAGACAGCAAGTCGTAATTTGATGCAAACAGCAAAAGAAGACGAGATCGCATTTCAAGAAGCAATGCTAGTAATAAGAAAGAAGTTTAAGAAAGACTTAATGCCGATTTTAAAAACAGAAGAAAGAGTGAACCTGGCTTTAAAAGTAGACAGAGACCTTTTAAATAGAATGCGCAACGAAATGATGCGCAGAAAAAGACCAATGTAATTCTTTTGTGGTTTGGTTTAACTGCACTAGCCGGGGGGCTAGTGCAGTTTTTTTATTTTAGAAGTTCAAGATGGTATTCTTGAATCAATGCAGGATTTTCTGGACTTAGGGTAAAACTTAATTTTAGTTTAAGTTTTGAACCTTCCAAGATACAATAGCCTCTTAATTGATTTTCTGCAATCATTTTTCCAACAGATTGTATTTTTCCAGCTTGGTCAAATAATTGTTTGGCTTCGGCTTTTAACTCGTCCAATAAATAGTCATCAAAAAAGTTTTCAGCAAAAATGGTTGGAACTTTTTCCCAGCTAGGAATAATTTGTAGCAACTCTTTTTGGCGTTGTTCTAGTATTGGAGATACAGTAACCATTCTTGGTTGAAGCTTTGCAATTTTAACTAGGGTATCTAACACAATCAAGTTCATTGTAGAAGTTGGCGCATAAGTATGGTTGGCAAAAAAGATCACTCCTAATCCATACTCTGGTAAAAAACGCCAGTTACTTCCAAATCCTGGAAGTCCCCCACTATGCCCGATACTTGTTTTCGCTTCGGCATCATGCATCCAATTTAAACCATAGCTATAACTGCTAGTGGTAGCTAATTTTTTTCCAGATGGAAATTGATAATTTGGATTGAGTCCAATGAAGGTATATGGTTGATGCATTTCTCTCACAGTACTTCTTTTAATCACTTTATTTTCTTGTTCATTTCGCTCAGGCCATGCGGCTTGATGCAGGGCAACATATTTTGCAAAATCGTCTATCGAAGTAATCATCCCACCCATGGCACCATAAATACCATCTTTTAATAATGGCACGTTCACCCAATTGCCCTTGATGGTTCGATAGCCCTTTGCTAAATTTTCTTTTGAAATAGTTCTATATTCATAAGTCGTATGCTGCATGCCTAAAGGATCTAAAATAGACTGCTTAATATAGGCATCGTAAGTCAACCCAGATACCTGATGAATGATATAACCCAGCATCGCAAAACCAAGATTGCTATACTCATAATAAGTCCCTGTGGTATTTGAAAAGGAAAGTCCTTTTTCTATTAATGCAATCAGATCTGCTTCAGAATCATCTAATTGTCTGTCTCCCCATGGATTGTCTTCGGGGAAGCCAGCCTGATGTGACATCAAATGTCGAATGGTGATGGGCGCACCATCCTTAGTCAATACCTGTCCCTTCATTGCCGGAATATATTGATCTATGGGGTCATCTAATTTTAATTTTCCTGCATCTCTTAATTGCAAAATCGCCATGGTGGTAAAGCTCTTGGACATAGAGGCGATACGGAACATGGTCTGGTCATTTGCAGGAATTTTATCTTCAATATTCGCCCATCCAGCTGCCTTTTTAAATAACAATTCCCCGTCTAACACAATAGCAAAAGCATAGGCCGGGAAATGGTGCTTTGTTGCATATTCTTTATATAAATCTTCCACAAGAGGCATTGCTGCTTGTAGTTTTACCTTTCTATTTTCATCTGCAAATACTGCAGACTTAAACTGATTGGAGGTTTGTGCATATCCATTGATTAGGATCAATTGTGCTAAAAATAAACTTGTAAATAGGACTTTTTTCATGGCAGTGTATTCATCACAAATTAGGTTATAATTCAAAAAAATGTGCTAATTTTCTATACTTAATATATACAATATGCGTAAACAACTTTTTTTAGTATTACTTGCCTTGCCCCTTTTGATTTTTGGTCAACAAAAAGCCAATTATGATTTAGCTGCAAGATTTTCTCCGAAGAAATTGGATAAGATGATTTTCTCCTTATCTGTTGATCCTCATTGGTTAAAACAATCCAACAAGTTTTGGTATACCTACGAAACAAGTGAAGGAAAACAATGGATGATTGTAGACCCAGTAAAAAATGAAAAGAAGTCGATGTTTGACAAAGATCAACTTGCTGCAGCCTTAACAAGAATCATCAAAGACCCATTTGATGCGCAACATCTTCCAATTGACTCTTTAAAGTTTATTAAGGATGAGAACTGGATTCAGTTTGAAGTAAAAAGTAGCCTTGAAATAGATAAGCCAGGTGCTAAAAAAGATGCGAAGGCCGAAAAAATTAAGAAAGTTTTTTATTTTGAATACAACTTGAATACGGCACAGCTGAATGAGTTAGTTGGTTTTACTAAACCTAAAAGAAAACCAAGCTGGGCAAATATGGCGCCTGATCAATCTAAAGTGGTTTTTGGTCGTAACCACAACCTATACTATATGGACAAAGCCAATTATGAAAAGGCTTTGGCGAATGAAGACGATAGTTCGATTGTTGAAACAGCCATTACAAAAGATGGTATCCAAAATTTTGGTTGGCATGGTGAAGGTGGCGAAACAAATGTAGATGCCGAGAAAAATAAAAACAAAAGAAAACCTGTAGGTGGTTATTGGAGTGAAAATAGTAAGCAGTTTGCTATTGTAAAAGTAGACAACAGAAAAGTGAAAGATTTATGGGTAATCAATAGCATTGCAGATCCTAGACCAACACTTGAAACTTATAAGTACTGGATGCCAGGTGAAAAAGAAGCACCAGTAGATCATTTAATGTTGGTAGACATGGTGAACTATACCTACAAGGAAATCAATGTTTCCTTATATAAAGATCAAGACATTGCAATGTGGAATAAGTCTGCAGCTGTAAATGCAAGAGACGATGAATTCAGACCAATGATTTGGCTAGGAACCAATGAGCAATTATACCTTGCAAGAACAAGTCGTGATTTAAAAAAGATAGACCAATGTGTGGTGAATACAATAACTGGTGAAGTTAAAGTAGTAGTAGCTGAGTCGTTGAATACTTCTATTGAAATTAAGAAGCCAGAATTAATTAAAAATGGCGCAGAATTAGTTGAATGGAGTGAGCGTGACGGATGGGCGCATTTATATTTATATGATGGGCAAGGAAATTTAAAAAATCAAATTACACAAGGTGCATGGCATGTGGAAGGAATAATTAGCGTAGATGAAACTAAAAGAGTGGTTTATTTTTCCGCGAATGGAAGAGAGTCAGTGAATGGTGGTAAAGAAGACCCTTACTACATGCATTTATACAAAATCAATTTAGATGGCTCTGGCTTGCAATTATTAAACGCTGGCAATTTTGATCATAGCTTTAGCGTGAATGATAACAATACTTATTTTGTAAATACTGCATCTAGAGTCAATACAACTCCAGTATCAAGCTTACATAGCGCTGACGGAAGAAAGTTAATGGATTTGGAGACTGCTGATTTAAGAAATTTAATGGCAACAGGTTATAAATTTCCTGAAACATTTAAAATTAAAGCAGATGATGGTATCACCGATTTGTATGGCGTAATGTACAAGCCTTATGATTTTGATAGCACTAAAAAATATCCAATTATAGAGTACGTTTACCCTGGTCCACAAACAGAGTCTGTAAACAAGTCTTTCAGCAAAGGCATGGATCGTATTGACAGATTGGCTCAATTAGGATTTGTAGTGGTGACAATTGGCAATAGAGGAGGTCACTATGCAAGAAGTAAGTGGTATCACAACTATGGCTATGGTAATTTAAGAGACTATGGTCTTGCCGATAAAAAAGCAACAGTTGAGCAATTAGCTGATAGATTCAGTTTCATTGATAGAAACAAAGCTGGTATTCATGGTCATAGCGGTGGTGGTTTCATGAGCACTGCAGCTATCTTGGTTTATCCAGATATCTTTAAAGTAGCCGTGAGTAACGCAGGCAACCACGACAATAGCGTATACAACAGATGGTGGAGTGAAAAGCATCATGGTGTGAAAGAAAATATCTCAGAAAAAGGAGACACCAGTTTCAGTTATATGATTGATAAAAATCCAGACCTAGCTAAAAACTTAAAAGGAAAACTTTTATTAATTCATGGTGAGATTGATAACAATGTACACCCTGCTAATACTTTAAGAGTAGTGAATGCATTGATTAAAGCCAATAAGCGTTTTGATATGTTGATCCTTCCAACACAAAGACACGGCTTTGGAGATATGAATGAATACTGGTTCTGGAGAACTGCCGACTATTTCTCTAAGTATTTATTAGGAGACAACACAGAGCGTTCGGTAGATATTGATGAGTTAAATAAAGATGTAGAACGTAAGAAATAAAACTCTAATTTGAACTTGTCAATTGAATAAATTCAAATTAGATAGTAAAAAAACGCTCCGAAATTTCGGAGCGTTTTTTTATTTTAAACAGCGTTCACATTTTTTCCAATACCCAAAAAAGCTTGGATAATAGCCATTGACTTCTGGAAACAACCAATCTCTTGTTTCCTGTATACCTTGATAATGCTGGGTTGTAGGATGTTCTTTAAAATAAATGATAGCATTGCTTTTTTCAGAAGTAATATTTTTATCACTCATTGATATTGTTTTAATATGCTGGAATAAATCTTCAAAATTACCTACAAAAATTTGTAAACCTGGAATATTGGTTATGGCTAAGTCTACAATAAATTGTAACACCTTTTCTGTGACAGGAAAATGTTCAAAATGATTTGGCTCTAGTAATAAAATCCGATTCATTGACTCGTCAGCATGCCAGAGGGGATCCAAATTAAAACTATTATAAATACAAAAAGGTTGATTAGGTAAAACAGTTTTGTTATCAAAAATATATGATTGATTTATCTTTTCAATATTTTTCAAAATAGTTGCGACACCTATCTCAAATTTTTGATCTAGTGGGTCCGGCCATTTTCCTGAATGATTTGATTGAATGGTATTCGAATCATCAAAAATTGAGGTTTGCAAATATTCGTACTCGGTATCTAAAAAGGTACCTGCCTGTTTTGTATTGGTGTACTTATTTATGTTTTCTTGATTGGCTATATATTGTTTACTACTAAAAGTGCCTGCTACCCATTGCCAACTTAAAAAATTTGCAGCAGGATCATGGTCTAATAAATTTGCATACATCCACTTGGCGCCAGGCAACCATGCTGCTTTAAAAATATTAGAATGCAACATCGAAATATACATTCTTACATGATTATGCATTAAACCATGCGCATACAAATGGTGTATGGCTTTGTCAAGTGCTTGAATACCCGTGTTGCCCTCGCTTATTGGTATTGGTAGGGATTCTAGTACCACTTTGGCTTGGGCTGATTTTAGGTCTTGTAAAATCAAATCGCCTTTTTGTTGCCAAACCCTTTGAAAATACTCACGCCATGCCATTTGCTGCATAAAACCAATCCATTCCTGTTTATTGTGCTTTGTTTTGAGCTGCTCCATCACCAATACCGGACTCAGTAATCCCCTCGAGATATAAGGCGACCAGTTGGTCACTGCCCCATTGGTATAATTCCTAGTGGCATTGTATTTGCCTGGGTGATATGCTTTGATTTGCTCTAAAAGGGCGGCGTAAGTGATATTCATTGATGGACATTAATAGTATTAGTTATTGAACAATTTTAGCTGTAAAATGTTTAAAAAGCATGCAGGTTCAACTCGTATTCCCACATCAACTTTATGACCAGTCCGAAATAGGTATTGGAGGCGGTGATTTTTATATCATTGAGTCTGATCTATTTTTTCTTCAATACCAATTCCACCAACAAAAGCTATTGTTTCATAGAGCTTCTATGAAATATTATGCCCAACAACTTACACAAAAAGGGCATCACTGTCACTATATAAATGCCAAGGACCCAAATGCTACAATTGTTAGCTTGGTCAAGATGCTTAAGTCAAAGGGCGTTCAAAAAATAAAATTGTATGACCCATGTGATTACTTGTTAGATCAACAATTAAAAAAAGCAAGTAAGCAATATGAGATCGACTTGAGCTATATGCCAAGTCCTAATTTTTTAAACAATCTACCAGAAAGCGTGGAGTTGCTTGGCAATAAGAAAACCTATTTTCAAACAAGTTTTTATACAGAGCAACGAAAACTAAGAAAAATTTTAATTGAAAAAGATGGAAGCCCCGTTGGTGGACAATGGAGTTTTGATGCGGAGAATAGAAAAAAAATTCCAAAGAATACACCTATCCCTGGGATTCATTTTTTTGAGTCCAACGAATACATAGAAGAGGCGAAGCAATATGTAAAAGCGAATTTTAAAAATAATCCAGGTAAATTGGATGCGCCTTTTAATGCAGCAAATAAAGGCTTGTATTATCCAGTGACACATGCCGATGCGAAAAAAGCAATGAACTTATTCATTGCAGAAAAACTAGAACAGTTTGGTATATATGAGGATGCAATGGTGGTTGCAGAAAAAACTTTATTTCATAGCGTACTAAGTCCATTAATCAATGTAGGACTAATTCAACCAGCTGAATTTTTAAACGCCTTATTGCAGGCTTATCAAAAAGCTAAAGCACCTATCAATAGTATCGAAGGTATTATAAGGCAAATCATAGGATGGAGAGAATTTGTGCAGTTGACTTATCGCAAGATTGGAGGTCAACAAAGAACAAAAAATTTCTGGGGCTTTACTAAAAAAATGCCTCAATCTTTTTATAACGGCACAACAGGAATTGATCCAATAGATATCAGTATCAAAAAATTATTAGAGTCCGGTTATAATCATCATATTGAAAGATTGATGGTCCTAGGTAATTTTATGTTGCTTTGTGAAATAGAGCCAGATGCCGTATACCAATGGTTTATGGAAATGTATATCGATGCTTATGACTGGGTAATGGTACCTAATGTGTATGGTATGTCTCAGTTTGCAGATGGAGGCATGATTACCACGAAGCCCTATATTTGCGGATCCAATTATTTAATGAAGATGGGAGACTTCCCTAAAGGCGAATGGCAGGCCATATGGGATGGTTTATTTTGGCGCTTTTTATCCAAACAACGCGTTGTTTTTTCAAAAAATCCAAGATGGGCAATGCTCTTAAGTACATGGGATAAGATGCCGGAAGAAAAAAGAGCAAATCATTTGAAAAACGCAGAACAATTTTTAAAAGCATTAAAGTAAAAGAATAGTACAATGGGAAAAGAAACTTTGATCAATCCAAGACCAGCAGAACCTATTTTAAGATCTGAATGGGTCGAGAAAGATAGAGACCGCATTATTGAAATGGCTTGGGAGGACCGTACGCCATTTGAAGCGATTCAATTTCAATTTGGATTGAGTGAGAAAGAAGTGATTGAATTCATGCGCGCCAACTCAAAGCCTTCTAGTTTTAGAATGTGGCGTAAACGAATGGCTTCCAGAAAAACCAAGCATGCTGTATTAAGAAATACGGATGTCATCAGATTCAAATGCAGTCGTCAAAAAACAAGTGGGAATAAAATATCAAAAAGATAGCGCGATGAATCATCGCGCTATCTATAAATTAGAATCATTTTTTAGGCTTCTGCTTCTTACACCCTTCACTACAGTATTGCACTTCATCCCAACACCTTTCCCATTTTTTTCGCCAACTAAATGGACGACCACAGGCTTTGCATATTTTTTCTGGCAGATCTTGTTTTTTAACTCCTTTCATGTGATAATAACAAATTACCTTACTAATTGTTGAGGCTTGTTTTTAATTCATGCCGCTCTAACTCACAATTGGTTGTTGAGCAGTAACCCACTCATTGATACCACCGCTATAATTGGCAATATTGGTATAGCCTTCTTTAACGAGTAAAGAATAGCCAATTGCAGCCCTATCGCCACCTTGACAATGCATAATTACGGGCTTATCTTTTGGAACTTGATCTAAGTTTTGCAATAAAGTTCCAACAAATATATTTTTGGCACCTGCAATATGCCCGCTATTGAATTCAGCAACACCTCTAATATCTATTATTTCAGCATCCTTATTCGCTTTTACTGTATCAATCGTAACCATATTAGATTGTGCTAAAGTTCCAGTATATACTTGGTTCATTTTTGAAGCATCTACAAATCCGAAAATATTATCTAGACCAATACGCATTAATTTTCTTGTCAAGTCATCCATTTGATGCGGCTCTGCCACTAAAATAAATTGTTCGTCATAAGAAATAAACCAGCCCATCCAAGTGGCAAATGCATTATTGCCTTGAATATTGATGCTACCTGGAATGAATCCATTTTGAAACTCTAATTTATTTCTTGTATCAATCACTTTGATACCCTTATCCATAGCAGATTTTAAATCCGCATTCAATAATTCTTTAATCTTTGGCACTTCGGTTAATAAAGGACGATTGACTTTATTCAATTCCTTCATTTTTGCAAAGTACTTAGGCGGTTCAGGTTGATCTGTCAATAAAAATTGAACGAAGCCTGCTTTATCTGCACCGTATTGAAATGCCCAGTTTCTTTTTTTCTCATATCCAACAGTTGTACTTGGAACGGCACCTAATGCTTTACCACAAGCTGATCCAGCGCCATGTCCAGGCCAAACTTGTATAAAGTCTGGTAGGTCTGTAAACAAATGAATTGAATTATACATTTGTTCTGCTCCAATCTCTTGTGTACCTATCATTCCTGCTGCTTTCTCTAATAAATCTGGACGACCAATATCTCCAACAAAAACAAAGTCGCCTGTAAATAACATCACCGGCTCTTTACTCGCAGGTGTATCCGTTAATAAAAAACTGATACTCTCTGGTGTATGTCCTGGCGTATGTAGCACTTCTATTTTTAAATTTCCAACCATCAATTCTGTACCATGCTTTAAACCTTCATGCGTAAACTCATATTCCCATCCTGTTCCACCTTCATCTGATAAATACATTTTAGCACCTGTTACAGCAGCCAACTCACGAGAACCTGCTAAAAAATCGGCATGGATATGGGTTTCAAAAATATGCGTGATTTGCATATTATTTTGTTTTGCAATTTCTATATACGTATCGATATCGCGCTTGGGATCGATAACTGCTGCTACGCCTGCTTTTTGACAGCCGATGAAATAACTAGCTTGTGCTAAAGATTTGTCGTAAACGTGTTGAAAAAACATACTACTACTTTTTTATTGATATTAATAATGTGTTCTTTTTCTTTCTTGAAAACCTGTTTTATGGTATTTCAGAAAACAAAATTGCGTATTATTAATGCCATTTTCTGTGACATATATCACAAATCTAACTAATTGAAACTATCTAATATCCTGTTTTTATATAACTCCATCCTTCTTCTTGTTTTATAACCAATTCGGCCACACCAGATGGCACAGAACTTACAGAAGGAATAAGCATCTCCTTTTTTATACCATATTTATTCATCGTGTTTTCACAAGCATTAAAAACAACGCCTAACTTAGTCATAGCCTCTACATCAGGGACTAAGTGGGATTTTGATGCGACTAAAAAATTTAAAGCCTTCCCGTGCACCACTACTTCTATTGCAACATTTCCTGGCCATACTTTTTGAAAATTTCGAATATTTCCCAGCATACTACTCCATACTGCAGTATCAGCAGTATTTAATTGCATCACCACCTGATGCATCTTTACTTGTTTATCTTGCGCCGTAGCAACTACACTAGCGCTTAACAAAAAAAGCAACGCAATTAGATATAAATTTTTCATGGTAATGAAATCGTTTTTAGTGAATAGTTTCAACTCAATTTACAACATTTATAACATAGTTCTTAGACCATATTTGATTCTTTGCTTTTATGATGGTTTAATTGTAGTAAAATTTTTACTAAAAAAATTGGGTGGGTGACATTTATCACCTACCTTTTATTTTATAAAAGCACATTTGTGTTTAATAATATAACATGGAAATAATAGGCTATTTGGCTTCAGTTTTGATTGGTATCTCTCTTGGCTTAATTGGCGGAGGAGGTAGTATTTTAACTGTTCCTGTTTTAGTCTATCTTTTTCATGTTGAACCGGTTCAGGCTACAGCCTATTCTTTATTTGTAGTAGGTGCAAGTAGCCTTGTTGGTGCTTGGCCAAAGTATAAGCAAGGATTTGTAGATCTAAAAACAGCCATCATCTTTGGTATACCTTCCATCATTTCTGTATATGCTACTAGAAAATTTTTAGTCCCTGCAATACCATCTGATTTGGGTGAATTTGGCGGCCTCCTGGTCACAAAATCATTAATGATGATGTTACTATTTGCGATATTAATGATCGCGGCATCCTTCTCTATGATTCGCTCTAAGTCAAGCAAAGAGACTATTACAGGAGGTGGACAAAAATTTAATTACCCTTTAATATTATTAGAAGGTGCCTTGGTTGGTATGCTAACTGGACTAGTAGGTGCAGGTGGAGGATTTTTAATTATCCCAGCTTTAGTAATGTTGAGCAAGCTTCCAATGAAACAAGCAGTGGGCACATCTCTTTTAATCATTGCTGCTAAATCTTTGATTGGTTTTACTGGTGACCTTGGAAATAGTACAATGAATTGGACCTTATTATTAAGTGTTTCCATACTCGCCATTGTAGGTATTTTTATAGGTGACAGATTAAGTAAGCGCATAGACGGCAATCAACTAAAAAAAGGTTTTGGTTGGTTTGTTTTAGTAATGGGATTATATATCATTGTTCAACAATTATTTTTTCCAATAGTAAGTTCACATTAAATTTATTGAATCTCTGATTTAAGAATATCTGTCATGAAGAAACAATACCTAGTTATAATAGGCATCTTATCAATGATTCTGATCTATTTTTTAGTAGGTTTTATAGCTGGAGATTATTTCAAGATGAATGGAGATATTGCTTCAACAGATAGTACATGGGTTGGACCGAGTCTTTATATAGACCATACTACTTTAGGAGAAGAGCGTGAACTGATTATTTATGGACAGGATTTAATTGCACATACTTCTAAGTACTTAGGCCCAAAAGGGACTGTAGCTCAAATCACCAATGGGATGAATTGTCAAAACTGTCATTTACAAGCTGGTACAAAAGCATGGGGCAATAATTATGCGGCCGTTTTTTCTACCTATCCAAAATTTAGAGACCGAAGTGGACAAGTAGAAACGATTTATAAACGTGTGGCAGATTGTATGGAGCGAAGCTTGAATGGCATAGCAGTAGATAGTACTAGCAGAGAATTCAAAGCCATTTATGCTTATATCAAATGGCTTGGTCAAGCTGTAAAAAAAGCTGAGCAGCCAATCGGATCTGGGATTGAAAAATTACCCTATTTAGATCGTGCAGCAGATCCTAAAAAAGGACAAATTGTTTATACAGCTCAGTGTCAAACTTGTCATGGTGCAAATGGAGAAGGGCAATTAGCCGCTGATGCATTAGAGTATACTTATCCTCCTTTATGGGGACCGGATAGTTATAATGATGGCGCAGGTTTATATAGGATAAGTAATTTCGCAGGTTATGTAAAAAACAATATGCCTAACTTATTGACTTCTCATGAAAATCCTACTTTAACAGAAGCGGAGTCTTGGGATGTGGCGGCTTATGTCAATAGCCAATCAAGACCACATAAAGACCAGTCAAAAGACTGGCCAAAATTTGAAAAAAAACCACTTGACTTTCCTTTTGGACCATATGCTGATTCTTTTTCTGAAAGTCAGCATAAATACGGACCATTCAAACCAATTCAAAAATTCTACAATCAATCATTGAATTGATTTTATTTTTTAAACCATTTTAGTTTTCCTGTTTCTGTTAAAAAGATAATCAAGGAGCTTGTACATAAAATGTTAATTCCAACTTTAGTTAATTTAGCAAGTATGGGTGCTGTGGGACCTTGTGCATTATAAATACCCCACAAAGCCCAAGCAACGACTAAAGCAAATGGAACTGCTTTAAATTTTAGTAACATCCATACAGCAAGTATGATTGCAATCAATATCATGGCAGTACTCCAATAAACAGGCGAAATGCTTAATGCAGTCCATTTATAAGCAACAAGCAAGGCTGTAGTATTGGCGATGGTGGCCACTGAGATCCAGCCCAAATATACTATAAATGGTGTTTGTAAAATGAGTCTTTGAGTCAAAGTTAAATCACGCGCTATTGTGTTACTTTTCAAAAATAGTTGAATGAGTGTGATTAAAAATAATAACATAATCACTAATGATAATTCAATTTGTAAATAATGCCAAGCAACTATCCAAGACATATTAAACACGCATGTCAGTAAAAAATAAATATTGATACGCTCAATCAAAGCAAACGCTTTTGGATATTGTTCTTGTTTCAGCGTATAATAAGTAAAGCCAATTGTATAAAATAATAACAATAAATAAATGACGCCCCAAATAGAAAACGTGAATCCAGCTGGCACAAATGCATTTGGATAGAATGCAGAAATCTGGCCAGTATTGTATCCATTAATGGGTAAAATATTGGCCAGGGCATTCACTGCAATCACACCTAAAAACAAAAGCCAGGTGCCGATTATTTTCATTTTAAATACTTGTTAAACCAATTGATATGTGCGTTATGTCGATGCACGATATAACTTGGTACGCGTATGCCATGGTTTTGATTTGGATAGATGATCAATTCAGTAGGAATCCCTTCTGATTTAAATGCTTGATACATTTGTTCTGCACCAATTACAGGCACATTAAAATCTGCTTGACTTGCCATGAATAAAACAGGTGCTTTGATTTCCTTTACTTTATAGAATGGATAAGACAAAGCCTCCCATTTTTTTGGATTCTCCCATGGCTTACCTAATTCTTCTTCGTATTGCGCAATGTATTGATCTGATCCATATACCGAAAGCATCAATGAACTTCCAGCACCGCTTACACCAGCTTTAAATCGCTTATCTGTTGCAACGGTATAATTTGTTAAGATACCTCCATAGCTCCAGCCTGCAATACCTAGTCTATTAGGATCGGCAATGCCTTCCTTAATTAAATAGTCTGCTGCCCCAACAATATCTTTCACTTCCTTGTTACCCCAATCTGCATAAATCGCATTCGTAAATGCAAGTCCTCTTCCGCTACTTCCTCTATAATTCACATTAGCCACAGCATATCCTGCATTTGCATAAATACGACTAGTCATATCAAATGCATAATCATCTTGCGCCACAGGGCCTCCATGGATAAACAAGATCAATGGTAAATTTTTTGCTCCACTATCTGGTAAATGCAAAATACCAGAAACTAAAGTTCCATCAGATGAAGTTGATTGAAAGCCTTTGTGGTAACCTTTTTTTAAACTTGCTACAAATGCATCTTGCAAATGCGTTAATCTTTTTGTGCTTTTATTTTGATAGGTATAAATTTCATTAGGTGTTTCTAAATTAGCAAATAATAAAACCATATCTCCCTTGTCATTCATATCCATAGAACTATACACTCCCATCTCATTGGTTAATTGTTCTGGCTTTTGGGTTTGAATATTAAATTGTACCAAATTTTGTTTTCTATCGTCTTCAATTAAAGACAAAATAGACTGTCCATCTTTAGACCAAAAAATAGAAGAGAATGCACGATCATAATTTTTTGAAACAATCATTGAAGTATTTGACTTAAGGTCATATACACCAAGTTGTGCAATATCGTACATGTCATAATTTCTTTCAGAACTAGATTGTAAAAATGCAATTTTAGAATTATCAGGACTAAATACTGGACTATTATTAGCTCCTTTGAATTTAGTAAACTGTAATGGTGTAGCACCTTTGGTCAATTTTAATAAAAATAAATCGCTATTAGAATTTTTATCAGGATTTTCTGAAACATTACTCGCATAAGCAATCATTGAATCATCTGCACTAATAGCAACATCCCCCTCGTTGTAATTTCCACTTGTTAAAGTATCTAATTTTTTTGTTGCTAAATCAAATAAATAGATATGTGTTTTACGATTGTCTAAATAGCCCTCATTATCTTGTTTGAATTTATACCTAGTCATTTCGTAAGGTGTTCTAATTTTAGACTTTGCAGTATCAGCGTAGTTAAAATCTTTTACGACTACAATCATTTTTTTACCGTTATTAAACCAAATATAATCATTGATTTCTCCTTTGATATTCGTTAGCTGAACGCCTTCTCCACCTCGACGATCCATTAAAAATACTTGAGAACCATAGTCCTCATCTTTTCCCTTCGTTAAATAAGAAATGTATTTACCATCGGGACTCCATTGGTAATTACCAACGCCTTTTGTTTGTTCTGTTAATGTGATGGTCTCTTTGCCGTCAGACGACATCATATATAATTTGGACACTGACCTGTCTTTTGCAGCATCAATTTTAGATTGACTATATAAAATCCAAGTTCCCTCTGGTGAGATTTTAGGTCTTGAAACTGCTTCCATTTTATAGACATCAGTTGGAACTTGCGCCACTATTGTATTTGCAATACAAATAGAAAAAAGTGCGACTACATATTGTTTGATCATAGTATGTATCATTTTAGTTGATATAATATTCTAATTTACTAAAGTTTGAACAACTTGGTGTCAATAAATTAATTAAATTGATGGTACAAATCTAGCTTATGTCAAATCGCAGAAATTTCATTCAGAAATTAGGCTTAGCTGCTGGGGCTTTTTCAGCAAATAGTTTATTCCATCAAGCGCATGCAGCGGAGTTCCAACATCTCAACTTGCACAAACAAGGCTTATCACCCATCGAAATAGCAACTGACGAGGATTACTGGTCGGTGGTGCAGCAGGGCTATACGGCTAGCCCAAATATCATTAATTTAAACAATGGAGGTGTAAGTCCTAGCCCTAGAATTGTTCAAGAAGCGGTTGAACGATTTAATCGGCTTTCTAATGAAGGACCCTCCTATTTTATGTGGCGTATTTTGGATCAAGGAAGAGAGCCGCTTAGGTATAAATTAGCCGAACTTGCCGGGGCCGATCCAGAAGAAGTGGCCATTAACAGAAATGCAACTGAGGCATTGAACACTGTTATTTTTGGATTAAACTTAAAAGCGGGTGACGAAGTTATTGGTACCAAGCAAGACTATCCCAATATGATCAATGCTTTGAAACAAAGAAGTACCAGGGATGGTATCGTATACAACCAGTTGAATTTTAAATTTCCAATAGAAAACGAGGATGAAATTGTTGCTGCTTTTGAAAAAGCAATCACACCAAAGACTAAAATTATGCTTATCACACATGTGATTAATTGGATTGGACAAATCATGCCAGTTAAAAAATTATGTGCAATGGCAAAACGATATGGTATTGAAACCATTGTGGATGGTGCGCATAGTTTTGGACTACTAGATTTTAAGGTGCCAGAATTGGGTTGCGATTATTTTGGTACTTCATTACATAAGTTTTTATCTGCCCCAATTGGTACTGGAATGCTCTGGATTAAGAAAGAAAATATTTCTAAAATATGGCCATTGGTATGCAATGACCAACCAAACGGTTCGGATATAAGAAAATTTGAAACCCTTGGTACAAGAAGCTTTCCAATAGAACAAGGGATTGGCGAAGCCATTAATTTTCATACCGCTATTGGAAGTAAACGAAAAGAGGAACGTATTCGTTATCTAAAAAATTATTGGGCAAGTAAAGTAGTAACAATTCCTAAAGTAAAAATTCACACTTCCTTTAAGCCAGAATTTGCTTGTGGTATTTGTGGTGTGAGTGTAGACGGCATGACACCCGGAGAATTAGACAGCGCACTGTTTTCAAAATATAAAATTCACACGGTTGGGATTGTATGGGAGAATGTAAGCTGTGTCCGAATCACGCCTCATGTGTATACTAGACTTCAAGATTTAGATAAACTAGTTTACGCGATTGGAGCCATTGCAAGTAAAAAATAATATTGAAAGATACCTAAAAAAAAGAGGGAGCAGTTGCTCCCTCTTTTTTTTAGGTATAAATTTTTATAATATCATTCTATTTTAAAATTTACTTTTTTAAAGTTGGATAACTAATACCCAATTGCTCTAAATAGGTTCCAAACTTAGTTGGATCATAATAGAATTTTTCAAGTTGGCTTCTAAACGCACCTTGAATTTCTTTATTCAAATGAATAGCAGGAGGGTCGTTTTTAGTAATGAAAGGAATGTACTTGACATCTTTAGTTTGTACTTCATTAAAATATTTTTTTGCATCTGCTACTAAACTAGGCTTAGTAAACAAATCTAATAAAGTCATGGCTGTCGCTTCTGCCCCCACCAAGGACCCCTTATGTGCAATAGGTGTCGCCATGGCAATGGCGTCTGCCCAATGGTGTCCTTTTGTGCCTGGAATATTTGCTGGATACCTTAATACAATCGTAGGCAAGTTCCATGAGATGTCTGCAATATCATCTGATCCTCCACCCCAAGAAAATGCAACAGAACCTTTTAAAGTATCAATCGTAGATTTTAATCCATCTATAGGATTGCCTTGTTGGTCTTTCTTTGGCGCTTCTACCAAAGCTTGTACACCCTTCGCCAATGCGATATCTTTTTCATCCCAAGTAGGCATACCCACTTTTTTAATATTTGCAAACATGGCTTCTGCAAGCGGTTTGTTAAAATGACCAGGCCATGCAGTACCTAACATTTGATGCGTCATTTTTGTATTCGTCATCATCGCAGCACCTTCTGCAATTTTGATACCTGATTCATAGTTCATTTTAATATCCTCATAGGTACGCTCTCTAAAATAATACCATACACTTGCTTTACTTGGAACCACATTTGGCTGGTCACCTCCATCTACAATCACATAGTGCGATCTGTTGGTTGGCTTAAGATGCTCTCTCTTAAAATTCCATCCCACATTCATTAATTCCACAGCATCCAATGCGCTTTTCGCTCTCCATGGTTGACCTGCAGCATGTGCGGCTTCTCCTTCAAAATCAAAACGCACACTCACTAAACCATTCCCCCCATTGTCTCCATAACTAGAAGTAAAATCACCACTCACGTGCGTGAAGATACAAGCATCCACATCTTTAAAATAACCATCACGGACATACCATGCTTTTGTTCCAACCAATTCTTCGGCAATACCTGGCCAAATTAAAATAGTACCTGGTAATTTTTCACGCTCCATTAATTCTTTCATTGCAATGGCTGCGTAAATGATTACAGCTTGTCCAGAATTATGTCCTTCACCATGACCAGGTGCGCCTTCCACAATCGGTGCTTTATAGGCTACGCCTGGTTTTTGAGAGGCTTTAGGAATACAATCCACATCACTACCTAATGCAATCACTGGCGAACCAGATCCCCACTTGGCCATCCAAGCAGTAGGTATATTTGCAATGCCGTTTTCTACTGTGAACCCATTTTTTGTCAATACAGATGTGATGTATTTAGAAGTTTCAACTTCTTGAAATCCTAATTCGGCAAAACTAAAAATCTGATCCACCATCACTTGTACATCCTTAGACTTACCAGCAACAGACTGCATAAGGGTTTGCTTTAATGCAGCTAAATCTTTTTCGGTGTATTTTTTTTGCGCAAAATTGGGCAAAGAAAAACTTAATAAACAAACACATACTACAAAGCGTTTAATAAATTGAATTGGCATAGTAAATTTTAAAGTAGTGATACAATATATTTCAAGACTTAAGGTACAAAAAAAATCCCCTATCTAAAAAGATAAGGGATCAATATTTTATAAGTGGCTGGATTATTTTGCAGCCATTTTGAATTCAACTGTTTTCGTGTTTGATGGGGTAGTTTTAGATGTCACTACAACCGAAAGATTGTATAACACGCCAGGTACTAAACCAGTTACAGTCAGCGGATTGGTTAGGCTGGTAGATGAAATACTACTGGTAAAAGCAGTTGTATTGTCTGAAACCTTAATCAGTTTAGTGTCAATATTGACACCGCTAACGGGTATTGCAGCTAGCTTAACTTCAATTCTTTGTGAAGTGCCTACTACTGCATAAATATTATTAGTCCCTGGGTCAATATCAATGACCACCGCGCCCGTGGCAGTTAAACTTGGTTCTACCACCACAACTGGTGGGGGTGGAGTAGGTGCAGGACTATCTCCTCCTTTGCTACAAGCAAAAAAGCCAATACATAAAACTAAAATCAAGCAATTATATTTCATAGGGGTCTTATTAAGGTTCGCAGGATAAAGATAATAGTTTTTAGCAAATTCTCCATTGAATATGATCTTAAAGTCAATAGTATAGAAATTTTTCGGCCCTGACACTGGAAGGTATAAATACTCAAAAAATAAGTATCAAGATTGACTAGGTTTAACCAATGCGTCACTTTAAGTCAATTTCTTTTTACTTCCTTATCGTCTTGCAATTGTTGATTGTGCAATTGCATGGACAACAATTGCATTTTCAATCCCTTAGTCTTGCTGGGGATTATTATGTGCCTACGAATGTGGATGGCTTACAGATGGACTGGCGGCTTGATATAGGACTGACCGCCATGACACTCGAACATTCGAATGCCTATTTATTTAGCGCCGGTTTTTTACAACCAACCATCAATCGTTTTGCAGACGATATTATTTGGAAAAAATACAATCCCAGTATCGAAATAAAAAATGTATTTCCCGGAGATGCTATTGTACTTTTTTCAAAAGAGCCCGATCTAATTTTATTTGGATTTAAAATTTTTAATCTGCAGGGGCAAGTCTTGGTGAGTGACCAAACAAAATATAGAAGCAGTTATACAGGAAGGTCTATTAATATGAATGCAATGAATAGTGGTATCTATATCATGCAAGTGTATTATTTACCTGAGTACATGATGTTAGATCTCAACAGGAATTATTGGGTCAAGACTATAAAATTTATAAAGCCATGAGACTTATTACGCAAATTATAATCATTGTACTGTTGCTTTGTTATCAAATTGGATTGAGTCAAAGCCAAAAGGGTATTGCTTTTCAGGCAGCAGCTAGAACAAGCAATGGTGTAATTATGCCTAACAAACAAATTCAAATTAGAATTAGTATTTTAAAGGATACATTGGCCGAAGAGATTTTGTATCAAGAATTAAAATCCGTTACGACTAGTCCATTAGGTTTGTTTACCATTTTAATTGGCGCTGCAGAGCCTGCTAAAATAATCACCATTGGCGCATTTGAAAATATCAATTGGACCGCTGCAACTTATTTTATGCGTGTAGAAATTGATCCAGAAAATCATCTACAATTTATTCGGATTGGACAACAACAAATTCAATATGCTGCATATGCTTTTGCAGCAGACCATGTCTTAGCAGAAAATGTAAAAGGTGTTTTAAGTATCCCACAGGGAGGCACTGGCGTCAATAATACCACAGCCTTTAAATTGGCACTGCAAATAGATAAAGTCAATAATGTTGCAGATAGTCTTAAAATTTTAAGCAAGGCATCCATCCAAGCTTTAGCGCTGAAATTAGATAAAGTCGATCATGTCCCAGATAGTCTTAAGATTTTAAGCAAGGCATCCATCCAAGCTTTAGCGCTGAAATTAGATAAAAAAGATACGGTGAGCTTAAGCAATAGAATTAATCAAAAATTGAACAAGGGAGATATTAGTGCCTCAGAGCTTGCACTGAGTTTAGGCTTTCTGCCATTTGAAATGCATTTTGGTGCCTTAACTGATACAGCAAGGCAAACGGCACTAATCAATACGGCCACATCGGTCAAGTGGCGAGATACCATTGCTCAAAATCAGGTTGCCATTGGGCTTAACTCCAGCCTAGATCCAACCAGGCTGCTTGTTGTAAAAGCGGGGGTCTATCTGGTTCAGTATAGTCTCCAGGTAAGCAATCCGCAAATTGCCAATGACGAAATGAGTGTATGGATGAGGCGCAATGGCGCTGCTTACCCTAATACCCTTAGGCAATTTTTAACAGGCGCCGTAGGCGTCAAAAATATTTTTTCTGGACAAGCAATCATCGTCTTTAATGAGGATGATTATCTAGAATTGTTTTTTAGCGTTAAACACAATCAAACGCAATTATTAAAAACAAGTGCTTTAACCAATCCATCTAGGCCAGCCACTCCAAGTGCCCAGGTCACGCTGTTCAGAATACAATAATATGACCATCATCCATTCGTAAAATTTGTTTTAAAATTCAAGCCGACCTAGTTAACTTTAGTTTGAACAAAAAACAACACTATGCGTCGAATTGTATCTCTGCTCAGTATTGTGCTATTATTAAGTGTTCAACTTATTGCGCAATCTGTTCCTAGTCCAAAAAGTCATTTTGGATTTAATATTGGTGACAATTATAAATTAACCACATTTACTGCCACTGAAGCTTATTTAAAAAAAGTAGAAGCAAGCTCTAACAAAGTTAAATTAGTGACAATGGGTAAAACGGAGGAAGGTCGCAATCATTATATGATGATTGTATCCAGCCCCGAAAATATCAAGCAAATACAAAAGTACAAATCGATTTCTCAAAAATTAGCAAGAGCGGAAGCCTTAACAGAAGAAGATGCAAGGCAACTCGCTAATGAAGGAAAAGCAGTCGTATGGATAGATGGAGGCTTACACGCAACCGAAGTGGTGGGCATTCATCAATGGATAGAAACCATGTACCAGATTATCACAAGACAGGATGAGGAAACAAAAAATATTTTAAAAAATATCATCATTTTATTTGTACACGCAAATCCTGATGGACAAGAATTAGTTTCAAATTGGTACATGCGTAACACAGATACTTTAAAAAGATCTACTTCAGCATTGCCACGCTTGTACCAAAAATATATTGGACATGATAATAATCGTGACTTTTTCATGATGAACATGAGTGAATCAAAAAATATGAGTCGTCAACAATATATCGAGTGGATGCCTCAAATTTTATACAATCACCATCAAACTGGCCCTGCTGGAACTGTTGTTGCAGGCCCTCCGTACAGAGATCCATTTAATTATGTGTATAGTCCTTTATTGATTACAAGTTTAGATGCAATGGGTGCTGCAATGAGTAGTCGTTTAAATGCCGAGCAAAAGCCTGGTTATACGATGAAGGGTGGATCGGTTTATTCTACCTGGTGGAATGGCGGATTAAGAACCACTGCATACTATCATAATATTGTTGGTATTTTAACAGAGATCGTTGGTAGTCCAACCCCTATGAGCATTCCTTTAGTGCCTCAAAGATTGATTCCAAATAGTGGATTGCCTTTTCCAATTGCGCCACAAAAATGGTATTTCAAAAATTCTATCGATTATTCTATTTCATTAAATTATGCTGTACTCAATTATGCAGCAAGACATAAAGACGAAGTGCTATTGAATATGTATCGAATGGGTAAAGCAGCCATTGAATCTGGCAACAAAGACAACTGGACCCTTTCTCCAAACAAAGTGGAAATGTTGACAGAACAATTAAAGACAGAAAAAAGAGACACCCGTGTGGATAGTATTGCGTTCCAAAATTATGCTAAAGTGTATAAGGCGCCAGCACTAAGAGATCCTAGAGGTTATATTATTCCTGCAGTTCAAACAAGTAGCGCGGTTGCCTTTGTCAATATTTTAATTCAAAGTGGAATCAAAGTGCATCAAGCAACAAATGATTTTGTTGTGAATGGAAAAAATTATCCAGCAGGTTCTTATGTGGTGAGAACCAACCAAGCATTTAGAGCGCATGTATTAGATATGTTTGATCCGCAGGATCATCCGAATGATTTCTTGTATCCTGGAGGACCACCGGTGCGCCCCTATGATGCAGCAGGATGGACGCCAGCATATACAATGGGTGTTGAGTTTGACAGAATCTTAGATGACTTTAATGGTCCATTTGAAGCCATTCCTTATGGTCAATTGCAATCTGTAAAAACGACTGTTTTTAACACAGCAAGTAGTATCAATAAATTTTATGCGATCCAATCTAATGACAATAATAGTTTTATTAAAATCAATGATTTATTAAAAGCAGGTAAAGCAGTTTATAAAAATCAACAAGGATTTTATTTCGAAATGGCAGATGAATCAAAAGACAAAGAGACGATTGCTAAAGCAGGTTTAAATTACATTGCAGTAGAAAGCCTTCCTACAGATGCCGTAAAAATTGCTACATTAAAAATTGGATTATGGGATCGTTATGGTGGGTCTATGCCTTCTGGTTGGGTAAGATGGATTTTTGAGCAACACCATTTTGATTTTGAATTATTGTACGCAAAAGAAATCAATGCAGGTAATTTAAAAGATAAGTTTGATGCGATTGTTTTTGTTGATGGGGCTGTCCCATCCGTCGTTGCAGGACCCGCATCTCCTTATGACGAGAGAGAGCCAAACTTAGACGAAATTCCTGCTGAATTTCATTCAATGGTAGGAAGAATAAGTGCCGAAAAATCTATTCCTGCACTAAAGACCTTTATTGAAGCAGGAGGAACAGTGATTACAATAGGATCGAGTGCAAATCTTGCATACCATTTAAAGCTACCTATTAAAAATGCCATTACCGAAATGAATAATGGAAAAGAGCGCACGCTTCCGGGAGAGAAATTTTATATTCCAGGAAGTATCTTACAAGTTGCTATTGCGCCTGCACTCAAGGCCAACTGGGGTATGAAAAATAATGCAGATGTGTACTTTAATAATAGTCCTGTATTTAAAGTGCAGCCAGATGCCATCGCAAATGGAACCATCACACCACTTGCATGGTTTGCATCAGATAAAACTTTAAGAAGTGGCTGGGCGTTTGGGCAAGCCTACTTACAAGATGGTGTTGCTGCTTTTGAAGCAAAACTAGGAAAAGGGAAGTTGTTTGTTTATGGACCTGAAATTACATTCAGAGGTCAGACACATTCTACTTATAAAATGTTATTCAATCAGTTGTATAAATAATGATTTAATACCAATACGTCTTTGTGATAGACTAAAAAAGGAGCTACAAATTGTAGCTCCTTTTTTATTTGAATTGTCTTTACTTAAATAGGATTGCGTTGATTGTAAAAAAAACAATCATCTATCTTATTTATCCGAATGGTTGTTCGATCGAAATACTTTGTTTTGAAAAATAATGTGGTCCATCTTCGGCGATGTACAAACAATCTTCTAAACGAATCCCAAATTCACCAGGAATAGAAATCGTAGGTTCATTGCTAAAACACATGCCAACAGCTAAAGGTGTTTTATTTCCTTTTACAAAATTAGTCCACTCATGCCCTTCTAGACCAATACCATGTCCTGTTCTATGTGGCAGCCCTGGTAATTTATAGTTGCTTTTGAATCCGGCTTTTTCAATCACTGCTCTTGCAGCTGCATCTACCACTTCGCATGGTGCGCCAATTTTGATTGCAGCAAATGCTGCGTTCTGTGCCTCCAATTCTATATTCCAAACATCTATTTGTCTTTGAGTTGGCTTACCCACTACAATCGTTCTAGTGATATCAGAAGCATAACCCTCTACACTTGTTCCTCCGTCTACCATCACAATATCACCCTCGCGAATCACCTGAGGCGTGATACTACCATGAGGCAATGCAGAATATTTACCTACTTGTACGGAAGCGCCACCAGTATAACCTAGCTTTCTAAATGCAGCGCTGATATTGCCACTAAATTCTGACTGAGACATATCTGGACGAATGGTTGCAAACGCTGCTTGATATGCTTTGATAGTGACATCACTTGAATACTGCATCAAAGCTAATTCTGCTTTTGTCTTATACATTCTACAACCAGCTGTAACTGGTGTTGCATCAACTATTTCAAAACCTGTCGCTAATTTCTTTACACCATCCGCAATGAAAAAACGAACACGTTCTTCCATGCCAATTTTTTTATACTTAGTTCCTCTGTCTTTAATAATATTAAAAATCAAAGCATACGGACTTTCGTGTTCCTCCCAACATCTTACTTCGTCCCCAAATACTGGATTTAATAATTCCATCGCCCTGTCTTCTTCGAACTTTGGACAAACATAGGCAATCGGTCCTTTTGCTGGAATGACTACACCAAAAGTTCTTTCACTTTGTCCCCATCGCATGCCAGTGAAATAAAAACAAGACACAGTGCCTTCTAAAAAAATAGCATCTATTTTTTCTTTTTCCATAATAGACTGCGCCTTTGCAATTCTTTGCTTTCGCTCCTCTACTGTAATGGGTACCACGCCTTCTTTCATTGGCGATAAGTCCTCAATTGATTTAGGCAAACTGAAATCGAACTTACAAGCCGAATCATTTGCTAAAACTTTACCACCCAATCCTAATGTGCCTGCAGTTAAAAATGCAGTGCTTAAAAATTTTCTTCTATTCTGGCTCATTTTATTATTTTTTATTCAATTATCATTTTTGAATCCTACCATGCAATGCCGTAATCTTCTCCATGATTAGAACTACCGCCCCACATGGATCCGTGTTTCCAATCAAATAAAATGGCATTGATAGGACCGCTTGTACGATCATCAAAAGTTAAATTATATCCTCTAGCTCTTAAGTCTTTTCGAACCCACTCAGAAACATTGTCATGCAATAAGATGCTGCCTGGTCTTGGTTTTCTGTCTGCAATTTTAGTGCCTCCTAATGAAAGCCAAAGTTGATTGGAATTGATATTCGCTGCTTCTGATGCTTCTTGAACAGTCATACCAAACTCAACCATATTTAAAAAGAATTGCAATAAGTTTTGATCCTGTGTATCACCACCTTGCACACCAAATGCCATATAAGGCTTGCCATCTTTGATGGCCAAGCTCGGGGTTAAAGTAACTCTAGGTCTTTTTCCTGGTGCAACTACATTGAAAGGACTTTGTGCAGAATCCAATACAAAGCTTTGCATGCGTTGACTCATGCCCACGCCCGTATTACCTGCAATGGTTGCTGGTAACCATCCGCCACTTGGCGTGATAGAGACAATCCATCCTTCTTTATCTGCTGCTTCAACAGTAGTGGTACCTCTCCATAATCGATCCATATAATCTGCATCGGTTGGTAATTTTTCATTCGGGTTTAGAGATGCTATATTTCTTAAATCATGCGCTGGTGCAAATCCACTTTTATTTTTCGCAGTATCCGTTGAAGGCTGAAATCCTTTTGCTTTAATTAAATCCATATATGGATTTGTTTTCCCTTCGAAAGGATAAGGATCTCCAGGACCTGCATTGGCATTGTTCTTCGCCATATCAATTTCACCTGCTCTTTGTTTTGCATAAGCTTTACTTAATAAACCAGTCATTGGTTGGTTGGTCGCAAACTTAGGATCGCCATAATAAAAATCACGATCTGCAAAACTCAAATTCATTGCTTGATAAATGGTGTGCATATAATCCGCAGAATTATAACCCATTTTTTTCAAGTCAAAATTTTCAACAATATTTAAAGCTTGTAATAAAGATGGTCCTTGTGTCCATGCTTGTAACTTATAAACATCAATCCCTTTATAGTTTACCATCGAAGGCGCTTCTTCTGTAGGTCTCCAATTTTTTAAATCTTCTTTGGTAATCAATCCGCCTTGCTCTTGCGCACCTCTTACAAATTCATCTGCAATATCTCCTTTATAAAAACGATCGTAAGCAGCCCAGATAGCCTCTTTACGAGACTTGCCTTGTTTCAATGCAGCTTGCTCTGCGTCTACCATTTTTTGTAAAGTGTTCAATAAATCTTTTTGAACAAATATTTCACCAGCTTCTGGTGCTTCTCTTTTTTCTCCTAAATGCGGTAACAATACTTTCTTACTATAGGGCCAGGTTTTGATCATCGCTTTGCCGCGCTCAATACTATTTGCAGTTTGTGCATCAATTGGATAACCTGCCGCCAAGTTCATCGCTGGCGCTAATACTTCTTTTAAACTCATAGACCCATAATTAGCCAACATCAAACAAATGCCTCCAGGTGTGCCAGGCGTAGTAGCCGCTAATGGACCATATTCTGGTGGGTAACTAAAGCCCTTCCCTTTAAAAAATTCCGGCGTAGCACCTGTTGGCGCAAAGCCCATGGCACTAATCGCAATCACTTTTTTTGTATTTGGATTGTAGATCAATGCCTGTGTTTCACCACCCCAACTTAATACGTCCCACATGGTACAAGTTGCAGCAAGCATAGCACATGCAGCATCTACCGCATTACCACCTTTTTGAAACACCATCGATCCTGCAGTTGCCGCCAAAGGCTTACCCGTGATCGCCACCCAGTCCTTGCCATGCAAAGGTGGTCTTTGAGTTTGTTGTGCTTTAATGTTTGATGAACAAACGAATGTGACAACAAAGAGTACAATATACTTTTTCATAGATTCATGATTGATCCAATGAAAATACATTTTTTAGGTTATAAAAATAAAAATGAATGACAAATGGATTAGGATTTAGTAAATTGAGTAGACAAAAATAGTTTTATGAAAAATATCCTTTTAGTGATTGCCTTTGTTTTTACGCTGCTTCAAGCAAATGCGCAAACTGCAGATTATATTATCCGTAACGGAAAACTAATTGATGGTACAGGGAATCAATGGCAATATAAAGATGTAGCCATCAAGGGCAATCAAATCATTGCCATTGGAAATTTAAAAAATTGGAAAGCAACAAGAGAAATTGATGCTAAAGGATTGATTGTTGCGCCAGGTTTTATTGATGTGCATGGACACTTAGAGGGTGGCGAATTCAGAAATCCATTGGCGAGTAATTTTTTATACGACGGCGTAACCACAGTGGTGACAGGGAATTGCGGTGGATCTGCTGAAAATTTAAATACTTATTTTAATACACTGGACTCTATTGGTATGTCTATCAATATTGCCTCCTTGATTGGACACAATACCATTCGGAAGCAAGTGATGGGCTCTGCAAATAGACATGCTACAGAAGCAGAAATGCAAGCCATGGAAAAAATTGCAGCACAAGCCATGCAAGATGGTGCCGTGGGGATGTCTACTGGTTTAATTTATATTCCTGGTACCTATGCGCCTACAGAGGAAATTGTAAGATTGGCTAAAGTGATTGCATCAAAAGGAGGGGTCTATGCCTCTCATATTCGGAACGAAGAAAATCAAGTAGTGGACGCCGTGAACGAAGCAATCCAAATTGGAAGAGCCGCATCCATTCCTGTTGAGATTTCACATTTTAAAATTAGTGGTCAAAACAATTGGGGCCGAAGTAAGGAAACAATTCCATTGGTGATTAACGCAAGAAAAGAGGGCATTGATGTGACCATTGACCAATATCCATATACCGCAAGTAGTACGCAATTAAGTGTGCTATTGCCTGACTGGGTTTTAGCAGATGGCCAGGACTCCATCTTCGCAAGATTAAAAAATCCTACTATTCGAAAAAAAGTAGCCAATGAAATTATTGGTATACTAAAAGAAAGAGGGATCAAGCATTTTACCTATGCAGTAGTCGCCAATTATAGAGCAGACAGTAGTTATAATGGAAAAGATATTGAGGCGATCAATCTTTTAAGAGGCAACAAGAATATTGCATTAGATGAAGCGGAGACCATCATACAAATGATGGAGCAAGGTGGCGCACAAATGATTTATCACGGAATGACCGAGTCCGATGTCAAAGCAATTATGCAATACCCTTTTAATATGTTCGCAAGTGATGCAGGCATCGCCATGAAGGGATACGGCAAACCACACCCAAGAGCTTATGGCACAAATTCTCGCGTTTTAGGAAGATATGTAAGAACTATGGGCGTATTGAGTTTAGAAGAAGCGATTCGAAGAATGACCTCCCTGCCTGCAAGTAAATTCAATATCGAAAAAAGAGGGATCCTACAAGAAGGTTATTACGCAGACATCGTTGTATTTGATGCAGATGAGGTTTCAGACATGGCCACATTTCAAGACTCGCATCAATATGCAAAAGGATTTAAATATATCTGGGTAAATGGTGAATTAAGCATGGACCAAGCTGTTCAAATACCAGTAAAAAAGGGCAAATCCATCAGAAAATCATTATAAAAATGTGAAAATGTGAAAAAATTATTTAAATTCTTGATTATCAATAAAATAAATAATTAAATATATTGTTATAAATAAATTTAAAAAACAACCTAACTGATTGATTATGTGTGTTTTTTAAAATGATCAATGATACAACATGGATAAACAAAATTTTTTTTGTTTAAATTTTTTTTTAATTTTTCAAACAATTTATTTAAATTCATGTTCTAACTAACAACAGTTATAAACACGTTCACCAAATCTCCACAATATGGATTCTTTATTTTTACTAGATGCTGTTACAGTGATTGCAAAAACGGACTACGTTTCGTTTACTTTCTTTGTAGGCACAATGGCTATGATGGCCGCTTCGGTTTTTTTCTTTTTTGAATTGAGCAACACAAGTCAAGAGTGGCGCACTTCGGTATTAGTATCGGGTTTGATCACTTTTATTGCTGCAGTTCACTATTACTACATGCGTAGCTACTATGCTGAAACGCAAGATTCTCCAACCTTCTTCCGTTACGTAGACTGGTTGTTAACTGTGCCTTTGATGTGTGTTGAGTTCTACTTGATCACAAAAAAAGCTGGTGGAACAGTTGGTTTATTATGGAAAATGATCTTGGCTTCTGTTGTAATGTTGGTAACAGGTTACATGGGCGAAGCTGGATTAGGTAACGCTACAGTTTGGGGTACAGTGAGTGCGCTTGCTTACTTCTACATTGTGTATGAAGTATGGATGGGCGATGTTAAGAAATTAGCTACAAACGCTGGTTCAGCTGTTGCTTCAGCAAACAAAGCATTAGGTTGGTTCATTTTAGTTGGTTGGGCTATCTATCCTCTAGGATATTTAATCGGAACAGCTGAAGGACAATGGTATGCAGGATTTGCAAATATTGGCTTGGATATGGATATTGTTTACAACATCGGTGATGCTGTGAATAAAATCGGATTCGGTCTTGTTATATATGCATTGAGCAGAAAAGCTGCTTAATTCATACTATCTTTAAGGGGCGAGTGAATAACTCGCCCCTTTTTTTATGCCTACTATATGCAAATAAAGCTCAGACAACTACTTTTGGTCATCGGATTCGGTTTAGCCTTGTTACACGCTTCTTTCCCATTGTCAACGAACCAGCAATTAGGGGTCTTATTTATTACCTTATTTACATTGGGCATCCCCCATGGCGCTTTAGATTTTTATATTGATCAAAAAATTAATGTAGGGGCAGATAAAAACCACGGCTATATCTTTTTATTCAAATACCTAATGAATATGTTGGTCTATGGTTTGGTTTGGTATTTTTTGCCAACCATTGCCATCCTGATATTCATTGGCTTAACTGCTTTTCATTTTGGGGAAATAGATTGGCTGGGGAAAAGCTATAACGGGATTCATAAATTATGTTATAGTATTTTAGGGCTTAGCTGGATTTTGTTTCTACTCAGTAAAAACATCCACACAGCGATAGATGTGTTTGTATTATTAGGACAATCTAAAATGCAGGCAAACGAGTATATCCATTATGCAAATATCGTATTACCAATTTCTCAGGCAACACTTGTAGGCATTCACATCATTTTGTTCTTTGCCCATAAATATTTTTTCTCAGATACTAAGCAATTCTTTTTTGCAGTCATGCAAATTGGCTGCTTAACGATTTTAAATATGTTATTGCCCCTATGGTTGTGTTTTAGTTTTTATTTTGGACTATGGCACTCTATTTTATCTTTCGATAAAATAAGACAAGAATTTGAAATGGAAAACAGTATCCTTGGATGGAAAAAATTACTCACTAAAGCGATACCCTATGCGGCGGTGGCATGGACTGGCATTGTAGTGTTTATTTATTTTTCTTTGGAGGCTTGGAGTATCAAAGAAGTCATGCCACTTTTATTTATTGGCATTGCAGTGCTAGCTCTACCTCACTTGCAGGTGTTTACAAAAATTAAATTAGATAAATCTAAATAGTTGGACCTAAGGTTGTAACAACTATTTTGGTGTTGTCAAAAAAGGGGCAAATTGCTTTTGCCAAATCAAATAGCCTTTAGGATTCATGTGTAATTTATCGGCAATAAAAATATCCTTGAGTACTTCTTTATTGTCATCCAACATGGCAGTATGCACGTCTAAATATTGAATATTTTTTTGTGTATTAATATATCCTTCAATTAATTTATTTGCTTCTATAAATTTTGGCTCCAAATGCCATCTGGCAACACTAGGCTTTAAAGAAACAAAAATAATTTTTGTAGTCCTTGGTAATTTTTTTAATAAAATACCGTGCAGGGTTTTAAATCTGTCTAATACAGTGGCAGGACTCACCGTATCAACATCGGCCATATCATTTTCGCCGCAGTATATAAAAACTTGACTGGGCTGATATTGAATAATAGCTTCGTCTACATAATAAATTAAGTCTACCAGTGACGCTCCACCAAATCCTCTATTGATGATGGGATAACCTGGAAAATACATTGCAACTTCTTTCCACCTAGTAAAAGAAGAGCTTCCAGCAAATACAATCTGCCCCATTGGAGGCATGACAATGCTATCCGATTTTTGAAACTGAAGGATTTCTTGTTTAAAGGGCTGTGCTTGCAGGCTAAGACTAGACTGGCTAATGATACATGCAAAGCATAAAATAGATACAATTTTAATATAGCTTTTATACTTTAGATGCATCCCTTTCGATTATTGGTAATCAGATTCATTGTAATCATCCTCTTCGCCAAAACTGCCCAAATTCATCATACTGCTCATTAAATCATTGAATTCAATTTTGCCATCAATCATTTTTTTATTGATCAATGAAAATGCTGCAAGGCCATGCAATACAAATTCCATTAATAAAGCGCTTTCTTTTTCATTGGCTTGTGGATAGTATTTTTTTACCAAACCAAATAAGCCATCCACCTTATATAAGGCAACTACTTTATCAGCATCCTTCATGTCCAATAAAAGATTCAAATGATTACCGCCGTCAAACCAACTAGTAATGGACTTATAAGGATTGTCAAGTGCTTTTTCCTCTCCCTTTTTATTGACCATTTTTTTCTTCTTCAATAATTCTGGATTAGGGAAGTATTCAATGAACTGAGTACGAATAGACTTATTTAATAAATTTAAAGCAACTTCATATGGACCTTCTTGCTCACCTTCGTACACCAATTCGATTTTTCCAGTAATAGAAGGAATGATGCCCATTAAATCACTGATCCAAACATAAGTATGTTTTTCGTTGTGGATAATCGCTCTGCGTTCGGCAGAGCTAATGGCATTTTCAAATGCTGCAATGGTTAAACGCGCACTCACACCACTTTTTTTATCTACAAATTCATTGGACCTTGCTTCAAAAGAAACTTGTTCAATCAATCGCTTGATTAAATCACTAATGTCCACTCTTTGCTTTTGGACTTCTAAAATATCTGCCTCTTGCTCCGTTATCGCCAAAGAAGTTTCTAAGGTTTTTGGATAGTGCGTTAAAATTTGACTCTCAATTCTGTCTTTTAATGGCGTAACAATACTTCCTCTGTTGGTATAATCTTCTGGGTTCGCAGTAAAGACAAATAAAATATCCAATGGCATACGCAATTTAAAACCGCGTATTTGAATATCACCTTCTTGTAAAATATTAAATAAAGACACCTGGATTCTTGCTTGTAAATCTGGTAATTCATTGATCACAAATATGCAACGATTGCTTCTTGGGATAATACCATAGTGAATTACTTTTTCATCAGAAAAACTCAATTTCAAATTCGCAGCCTTAATCGGATCAATATCGCCAATTAAATCTGCTACACTCACATCTGGTGTCGCTAATTTTTCTCCATAACGCTCAGATCGGTGTAGCCACTGTATTGGAGTTTCATCACCGTGTTCGGCAATCAAATCCTTTGCAAACTTGCTTAATGGTTTCAGTGGGTCGTCATTGACTTCGCTACCCATAATGACTGGGATGTATTCGTCTAGTAAGTCAGTCATCTGACGTGCCATTCTTGTTTTAGCTTGTCCACGCAATCCTAAAAATAAAATATTATGTCTGCTCAATAGCGCACGCTCTGTATCTGGTATCACCGTGTCTTCATAACCTAAAATGCCTGTAAAGGGATTTTCTTTGTTTTGTAAACAGGTCACCAAATTATCGCGGACTTCTTCCTTGATGGACTTGGACTGATAACCAGATTTGATCAATTGTCCAAGGGTATTGATTTTTTCAATACCTGCTGCTTTCTTGCTGTCTGCTGCTTTATTAGCCAATTCTTTTTTCATTTTAGTATACTGTTTTTCTCTTTCCGCTTTCAAAATCATTAAATATAAAACTACCTAGTTTATCTAAAGATGCGAAGAACGCTTTACCATGATTCATCTCGGTAAACTCTTCTACAAATTTTTGTAAATAAGGATCAGATGCAATCATAAAAGTGGTTACTGGAATTTTTAATTTCTTACACTGCGCCGCTAAATTTAAACAACGATTCACTACTTTTCGGTCTAATCCAAAACTATTCTTATAGTACTTAGAACCAATCTTTAAACAAGTTGGCTTACCATCGGTAATCATAAAAATCTGTTTGTTTGGATTTTTACGACGACGCAATAAATCCATTGCCAATTCTAATCCTGCCACCGTATTGGTATGATAAGGTCCTACTTGTAAATAGGGAAGGTCTTTAATTTCTATACTCCATGCATCGTTTCCAAAAACAACAATGTCTATTGTGTCTTTAGGGTATTTAGTGGTAATTAATTCACATAAAGCCATCGCCACTTTTTTTGCAGGGGTAATACGATCCTCGCCATACAATATCATGGAATGCGAAATATCAATCATTAGCACTGTAGAAGTCTGTGTTTTAAAATCACTTTCACGAATGAGTAAATCGTTTTCCTGCATCGTGAAATTATCCACTCCATGGTTGATTTGTGCGTTACGAATGCTTTCTGTAAAATCAACCTGATCAATATTGTCACCAAATTGATAGGCCCTGGTGTCAGGACTAAGTTCTGCGCTGGGTCCGGTTTTATTGGTTTGATGGTTGCCCTTACTGCCTTTTTTAAGCTTCCCAAAAATGTCCTCTAAGCTCTTTTTACGGATGGTCTGTTCTGTTTTAGAGGTAATCTTAAATGTGCCGTCCGGGCCATTTTCCTTTAAGTAGCCGTTTTCCTTTAAATCTTCTATAAAATCACCCATCCCGTAGTCGTTATTGGTGAATTTGTGCTTTCGATCTAATTGATTCAGCCAGTCTAAGGCTTCTGTGGCATCCCCGTTGGTATAATTCAATAATTCGGTAAACAGATCAAGCATTTGCTCGAACATGCTTTTTTTATTCTCGCCAGCCTTAAATGGGGTGAATTGAAATCCTATCATAACGACTACAAAATAGCGAATAAGCAATAAATAAAATTACGATTTGAGTTAATTTTTAAAGTAAAAACTTTATGCCAATTGAACGCTTAGCAAATTATAAGTTAAAATCTTCCGGAAACAACTTCAATAAATTTTGAAAGCTATAAAGTAGGCCTTTAGGAGAACAATATTGATGTTTAAATTTCTTTTTCACTTGACTATGTAACCAAGTTGCAAGGGTATTGCCTAAATCTGAATTGGGATCTATTTTCCCAAATTCAACTGTTTCCCCCTTGGTTTTTAAAATAGACAATGCTTCCTGATACAAGGCCAGCAAGGCTTGTGGCTTTAAACGAAATAAATTATATAAATGAAAAATATCAAAAACTAGAAAGTGCATTTGCTGTTGACCCGCTTTACTCAAGCCACCATTGCTTTGTAAAAATGGGCTAACACTGTCCGTTTCTAACCCAACAGCAGCGACCATCCCCTTAAAAGGTTGAATGGTTTTTAATTTAATTAAAGTGGGTGTTGCAATAAAGCTTCCTTCAAATTGTTCATTTAAGTAAATCAATCGCAGCTTGCCCTTTGCTTTTAAGGGCGTACTTGATTCAATAAACAATTGCATGTCATTAGAAGCACCGGTATTGACTTCGCTTCTATTGGTTTTGATACTATTGGCCTTGATAGGCTTATTCACTTGTTTTTCTATATTTTGCTTCGATACAGCCATGGCATGATTAATTTTAATTCACTCGTTAAATCAGACCAAGAAAAAGGATAAAGGAGATTACGTTTTGAATTTGACAGTAAGTCCTCATCGATTTTACCACCGCGGAGTTCGACTCTCTCGGTTGGCAGCCATTAAAGGCTTCTTGATGATGGAACAAAGATACAAATTAAATAAAAACGAACCGAATAAATTCGGTTCGTTTTTTCATTCAGCCTAAAAATAGTCACCTACCACTTCAATTGACTGATGACATCGCGCATCTGCCAGAGCAATAGGAATGGTGCACAGGAGATAAGTAACATTATAAAATAATAAGAATATTTCAATAAGTGAAAGGGGCTTCTAGGGGGACCTTCCAATTGGTAAACTGATCGAAGCATCGTAACTATACCGAACATAATTATTGGTAAAATTGAAAAGTAGATAAAGAAAAAACAATAACCATTTGCAAACATATCATTTCTAAAAGAAAAGCCAATTAGCCAACTGATATAAGCAAATACCTTAAATAAGAATAATTTCTTCTTGTCTAAATTTTGAATGTAGTTTCTGAATTTGCCCATAAACACTTTAATTTTCATTTTTTTTGAGAATACATGCTTTATAATTGATGATACATGTATTAAGTTCCATTTTATAAAACTCATTAGCTATTAAAGTTGAGGTTGCAAATCCAATAGAAAATCCAAATAATGGAGCAAAAGGATTTAAAGCTGGATTATTTACAGTTAGACTATTAGTTAACGTAGTAAGATATTCTGCACTCATAAATGTCAAAACAATGATACTCATATAATAAGTTTGTTTTGCTTTTTGTTGACAAGATACGTACTCCAAACAACAAGATTCAGTACATCCAGGGCCAGCTCCAGCACCTCCACCACCGTCCATATCCAAATCCATTTCCAGGTTTGCAATTTGGGAATAATAATGAAACTCATTTAAAATCCAATCTGCATTGTCTTGCCAGAGTCCAGTACTAATTCTTTGACTGGCTTTTTCGAGGGAAATAATTTTATTTTTTACAAATGTTTTTCTTGCCTCATTCAACTGATTCATTTTTGCTTTTGAAAGCACAGTATCCTTTCCAAGAAAAGTCCTTTTTAATTCGCCAGAATTATTACTGATTACATTAGACGCTTTTTGTAAATCAGCAAAATTATTAAAGTGATATAATTCCGTCAATTCTTTTTGAATGACCAAGCTTGTTGGATTTTGATTGATTGCAGTCAGTAACCTAGCAGCTGCCTCATTAATCTCTGCTTTAGATCTTTTATCTTTATATACGACTTGTAAGTACAAAGGGTCAAATCTTGCAATCGTTTCATTTAATTCGTCAAAGAGCGGTGCCGATAGGGGCGCAGGTATATTTTGTTCTGGAGGATCATTCACTGGACTTAGTTGTTCTTTTTTTGAACAAGCGTTTAGAAGTATCAATGACAGAAAAAAAATTCCTACAAGTACTGTTGATTTTTTCATGCTATTTTATTTTTTACTTACACTGAATTGTGTAAGTAGATAGCATTAAAATAATAAATCAATGAACTGCTTTACTGCGTAAAAGTACGCTCAAAAATTTCAGTTAAAAAAATATATTTAAATTAAGAACATAGGCTAATAATCAATGCTGTAAAGCATCCTAGCCTTAGAAAATATTCTATGTAACTTCTTGTTATTTCACAAAAAATACGGCTGGTACAGGTCTTTGTCCTGTTGGATCGGAGGGCTTGATGGTTTCTTTTCCGTTAATTAATAAACAACTGCTTCCACCACCATCTAAATTAATAGCTTCAACAGCACCAAGATCAATGAATATTTTTGCTGTCTCTGTTAGGGTTGTTCCCACTGCGATATTTTTCATGCGCCCCTGAACGGCTAGTAAAATAATATATCCATCTTTCGTGTAGCCCATTGCGGTGCGCGGATGATGATCTAAAATGGCTTTGCCTGCAAATTTTTTTTCCTCGTTGTTTGAAATAAATATAGCTCCATCTTTAACCAATACAGGTCCACCACCAACTGCCCAATTTAATTTCCATTTTTTTAAACCTTTAACGGCATCCTCATACAAACCTAATTTTGCATTTTTATCTTTAATGGGTGTCATTGGATTTTGTTGGTATAACACATGATTACTATTGGAATCGGTGTAAGTATATGCAATATCCATCTTGCCATTTTTTTGCATGCCAAATGCAGAGTTCAAGACATGTGTATAGGTTAAAGTATCTTTTCCCTTACCTTCTATATCTTGCTTGTTCAATGCCAACAAATTCCCACGATGCACTAATACATTTAAATTCGTGTTGTTTTTAAATTCAAAAAATGAAGCATTCATCACAACGGTTGGCTGAACCAATCTTTCATAGAATGCAGATGGCGTTAAGCGTCTATACAAAGTGGTATCCACACCCATTTGCAGATTAGGATCATTCGTATTAATCAATACATAATAGGCTTTAAAAGCGCTATCATTTAAAGTGCTAGATGTGGATTCAAATACCTGAATTGCATTTGTCTTTAAATCAAAACTGGTTGAGACATTCTTCCACTGTAGTTCTTGTGCCATAGCTGGCACTGATAGGAAGGAGTAGCAAATAGAAATGATTAAAAATGTGGGATGAAAAATTGACTTAAGGTATTTCATATTAGGTTTAATAGGATTGATAGGTTTTAAAGCTAGCGCCCTAAAGTTAAGGCTTCTATTTAAAATAGAGCAAGCACAAAAAAGCCTCCCATTGCTGGGAGGCCTTTGATTCAAATCTTACTATAAGTAGTCGTTGACTACTTTGTTGAGAACCACATTTCTTTAGTGTGGTAGTCTATTGTAGTAGCACCAATTCTGTTTAACTCGTTGATGTTCCAAACATACTCAGAGTTAAATCTTGGACGCATTCTGTAAGCCATTTTTCCACCATTGTCTTGGAAGATATCTGCTGCTGCAGGAAGTGTAAAGCCCGTATAAACTTGTACACCAGTTGCATCCTTGTCTGTATAATGGTATCTACGCATATCAACCCATGTTTCCATAGTACCATGTCCCCATAGGGCAATGTATTTTTGTAACATGATCATTGGTAATGTTAAGCTATTTGCACTTGCAGGAACCACTGCTGTATTTGCTAAGAAAGCATCTCTTTTAGCAGCAGTTAATAAATCTGCAGTTGGTACATTGGTATTATAGTTCGCCATTAATAAATCAAAGTGCTTTGCAATACCATCTTTATACGCTGTTAAGGCTGTTGCTTTATCTCCTTTTAAGAATGCAGCTTCGGCACGTAAGAATGCCATTTCACTTGCAGTCATAACTGGGAAAGGGGCGCTGTTTCTAAATATAAAGCGACAATTCACGTCTGTTGCAGGTGCTGTATTGTTCGTTCCGGTTGCTTGAGAAACACCATGGAAGTTTTCTGGACGATCTGCACCTGTAATTACAAGTTGTCCTTTCACTGGTTCTACACCTTTAAAAGTACCATTGCTATTTTTTCTTAATAAATAGATTGCTCTTGGATCTGCCACACCAGTAAACGCAGGGTTTAAGCCGCTCATTAAATCAGCAATAAATGCAGATTGTCTAATTGCAGTTGGAGATGTTACAGTAGCACCACCTAAGTTATTTCTAAAAGGACCCCAGAAGTTATTTGTTGCACTCACAGTTGTTGCAGCAAATTTCACTAAGGCATCATCTGAAGTTTCTTTCATTGCAAGATTCGTATAATATAATACTGAATCTGCTTTGTAGATGGACTTATTAGATAAGTGATGATGCGTTCTAGCCAATACACCATAAACAAATTTTTTCCACTTAGAAACATTACCACCATACAAGAAAGCATCTCCAGTAGCCAATGCTGCTTGACTTCCATTCTCGCCTGTTTTATTCAATAAATCAAGGGCTTCGAAAGAAAGTTTTCTAGCATGCATATACACTTCTTCTTGTGTGTCATATTTAAATGTGATTAAGTCAGTATTGAATGCGTCTTTCAAAATAACTTCACCATGATAATCGGTTAGTGTTAACCAACTCCATGCGAAAATTGCTTTTCCAACACCAGCTATTTCCCATTGCTTGTTTTCCAAAGCCCATTCAATTAATTTAACATTGTTTTGTCCAATATCATAATAATGAGAACGCCAGAAAGATTGCGCTACGTCTGCATTGGTATGACCCATTCTATCAAAATTGCTTTGCGTTCCTGAAAAAGCAAAATTTTGAACGTATGCACCAATGTATCTATTATCATTCATTGGTCCGTGTCCGCCATAGTTTCCAGCCATTGAGGCTACAATCTGAGGCATTAAAGTTTCTGGAGCCACCTTCACATCGTAGTTCGGGTTTTTATAAGCCTCGTCTATTTTTTTAGAACAAGACGCCACTAAAACAATCAAGGCGCTTAATACTAAAAGATTTTTAAAATTATATTTCATAAATAAAAGTTTTTATTGATTAAAAAGAAGCTCTAAATCCAAAGTTGAAGCTAACTGGTGCGCCCATGTTTCCATAGTCAAAACCAAATCCACTAACACCACGGCTAGCAGAAGTGGTTGCGCCTACTGCAGGATCAGCTCCTCTATAGTTGGAGATAAGAATTAAATCATTAATCGTTAAAAATACATTCAATGTTTTAGCTAATTTATCAACATCGCCCTTCAACAATTTCTTTATGTTATAGTTAAATGTAAGATCTCTTAATCTAAACCAGTTTACATCTTTTTCGATAAATGCTTCTTCTGGCATCGTTGTATAAAATAAAGAATTGGTTCCTGGAGTAATTGAAATGTTGTTTTGAGTAGGCGTCGTTGTATTCTCTTTTCCATCTCTTAAAACACCAGGCACAACTCTTGCAATGTCTCTGTCTTTAGTAAGTGAGCTTCTACCAATTGTAGTTAAGTATCTTTCTGTCGCATTAAAGATATCACCACCCATTTTAACATCCCATAAGAAAGAGATTCTTAAGTCTTTGTACGTGATATTATTTAACCAGCCCAACGTAAAGTCTGGGTTACGATCTCCTCTAACTTTAAAGTTTGGATCAATCAGTGGTAAACCAGAAGTTGGATTGATTAAGATTTGACCAGCATTGTTTCTTAAATAACCATGAGAAGTAATTGTTGTTGTTGGACCACCGTTGGCCAAACCACCTCTAGCACTACCATAAACCCATGTATCAGAAATATAAAACTCTGGAACGTTAGAAGGCAATGAAGTTACCTTATTGCGCATTCTATTAAAGTTTAAGCGTGTGTTCCAAGAAAAATTCTTCTTGCTAACTACTAAGTAGTCTAACGAAACCTCAACACCTGTATTTTCATTTGAACCTACGTTCAAGGTATTTAAAACGAAACCAGTACCATAACTCGCTCTAAAGTTTTCAGCAATTAGGTCTGTGTTTTCTGTTTTATAATAAGTTGCTTCTGTACTTAATCTACCATTCAAGAACTTCATCTCCGTACCAAATTCCATTGTCTTTTGACGCTCTGGTGTTAAGTAAGGATTTGCGTTCGTGAAATCATAATAATATCCAGCACCACTACCGGTGTTAAAGTTTAAGATAGATTGGTTGGCATAAGGCGCACTAGAACGAGCCGTGCTTGCCAAAGACCCTCTCAACTTCCAATAGCTTGCAACCTCTTTCACAATTGGGAAGATGTCTGACATAATCACACTCACACTTCCTGCAGGATAATTATATGCTCTGCTTGAAACAGGGAAAATAGAAGACTCTTCAAAACGGTGAGAATAAGTCAAGAATACTTTATTATCATAGTTCACAGCGGCTTCACCAAAATAAGCTGCTTGACGATTGATATTATAGTTAGGTCGACCAAAACGATTCATATTACTGTTACGAATTCTTGAAGCAACTGCAGTGTTTGCACTATCTGATCTGCTCGCATCTGTTAAGTTGTTACCAAAAATGGATGTGGTTTGTGTTTCATAATCCTGCCACATATTACCAATCATCAATCTTGTATTGATCTTGCCAAAGCTTTTCTTAGCTGTTGCAGTCACTGTATGGTTGTAACCATAATAATTACGGTAGTAATTTTCTAAAGCACCTTTTTGTGCGCGGCTTAAGAAGTTAGATGCAGAATCCCACTTGGTATAACCATTTTGTTGGTAGGTATCATAACCTACTCTACCGTTGATTGTCAACCATTTTGTTGGTGTATAGTTAACAGAAAGCGTAGCCACTGTTCTTGTTAGTTCGTCACGGCTTCTGTTTTTATACAAGTTAAAATAAGGATTATCTAGCTCCGCATTTGGATCTCCTGAAAACAAACCTTTTTTAGTGCCATTTGGATTTAACCAGTCTTCTGCATTGTTGTCAACTGGCCAAGACAATAAGCTTAAAACATATCCTTTAACACCTCTTAATGGCTTGTCGTTTGAGCTCTTGATATAACTTAAGCTTGGAGAGATTTCTAATGTTTTACCAATTTTATGATTGGTTACTATTCTGAAATTGTATTTTCTAAAATTATTAGTAGGTACAGGAGAATTTTCATCTACATAAGAACCTGACATACGCACAGAATGATTTCCTTTACCGTATTCTAAAGAAACATTTTGATTGTTAGAAAAACTAGTTTGAAAGAAATCATGTAGGTTATCGTATCTAGTTGTATTCTTATCTCCTTTTACTTCATAAGGTAATAGTGGTCCAAAATAAGAAAATATATTTTGTGCAACACCATTGTTTCCTGCATCATAGTCTGTCATGATTTCTGGATACCTAGTATAGGTTGATAATCTAAAGCTATTGTCGTAACTCACTTTTATTTTACCATCGCTATCACCACCTTTTTTAGTTGTGATGACGATTGCACCAGAACTTGCTTGGCTACCATAAAGGGCAGTCGCTTCTGGACCTTTCAATACAGTTACGTTTTCAATATCATTAGGATTCAAATCGGCAATACGATTGGTATAGTCGTTTGATCTGTTTTCAGTAGATACGTTTGCACTTGTTGGCTTTACAGCTAAACCTGTGTTTCTATTATTTTCATTTACAGATGAGTTATCAATGATCACACCATCAATAATGAATAAAGGAGAGTTGTCTAATGATAAAGAGTTAAAACCTCTTAATACAATTTGAGAACTTGCTCCAGCTAGTCCACTTGTAGGATTGATTGTTAAACCTGCGATACGTCCTTGTAGTCCGTTCACAAAGTTGTTACGTTGTGTTTCGGCAAGTTCACTACCTTTTACTTTTTGAACAGAGTAACCTAATTCTTTAGGATTACGCTTGATGTCCATTGCAGTTACAACAACTTCATCTAAAGTGTTGTCTTTAGGAGCAAGTCGAACTTCAATTGAATTGGCGCTGCCCACTCTCACATCCTTGGACTCGAATCCAACCAATGAAAAAGTTAAAACTTGATTGTTTGCTACAGAAATAGAAAAAGCACCTGCATTATCGGTACTCGTTGCTACTTTTGAACCTTTTACAAGGACGGAAACATTGGACAAAGGTGCTTTGTCGTATCCGACAACCTTTCCAGTTACCAATTTTTGTTGTGCGTTTGCTATTGAGATACTTGTAAAAAGTACCAGCAACAAACTCCATAAACCTTTGGTTTGCATAAATTAAAATCTTTGGTGAATAATAAACTCAGGGGTGACCCTTTTGTTAACGTTAAGTTAACGATAATTAGTATTCAAATTCTAAATATTATATGAAAATTAATAGAATTTTAATGCGTTGTAAACCAAAGGATAGGGTTTAAAATAACTATTTATACCTTAACCGTTGCGCTTCGATCAAATCCTGCTCCTTCCTTAAATTTTACATACCCCAATTGGTTGGTGTAAAGGGTAGTTTGACCTATCAAAAAGGGGGAAATATTGGCATGGTGGTGTCCATAAATCCAGGCATTTTGGGCCGTTTTTTGCATAAAATGGTCCAAATTTGAGGCAAAACAGGCATTTATTGGGTCATTTTGGTGTTTTTTGGGATAATTCAAAAAACTGGGAAGATGGTGGGAAATGACCATTTTCCGGGCAGATTTTGATTCCAGGGCAGGTGCTAAAAAATCAAGGGCATTTTGATGAAGCTGATTGTATACCTGGGGCGTCAATTTGCCTCCATTCCATTGAATCTGGTTAAAGTCTTGCACCCTTTTAACCACAATTTCGGTTAAGTGAGCGGGGATATATGACCATAAAGTCGAGAAAATGAGTTCAATAGGACCGGCAGGGTCTGGTATTTCCTTTACAATATTATTGAGCAGCAGGATATTAGGTCGAATGGATTCCTCGAAGCTGTTTGGCATCGTACCCAAGTCTGACCCATAAAATTCATGGTTACCGGGAAGCCAATAGGTCATTTTAAAATGGTCCGATACGTAATTCAAAAAATCTTGATGCTGGTCCAAATCACAAATTGGTAGGATATCCCCCGCCAAGATTAAAATCTCTGCAGTAGGTAAAAGTGGTTTTTTAAAAACTGCTTTTTTATTTTGTGCAAATTCTAAGTGCAAATCGGATGCGTACTGAAAATTCATGATGTTAAAACTAAACAAAGTAATTATCTTGCTCCCACAAAATACAAAACATGAAAGAACAAAATTTTAACAATCACGCGCAAATGGTTCCAGGTTACCACTATATCACAGCGCCTGCAATTCTTGCGTTACTTGGTGGATCTATTAACTATGCATTAAAAGTAAGTCCAGAAAATAAATACCTAGCTTTCTTATTGGTGTTAACCAGCTTTATATTGGTAATGCTTTTTGCTTTTGCTAGAACTTTCGCTTTAAAGGCACAGGATAGAGCCATCCGTGCAGAAGAAAATTTGCGCCACTATGTGTTAACAGGAAAATTACTGCCCTCTAGTTTAAGGGTAGGACAGATAGTTGCTTTGAGATTTGCGCCAGATGCTGAATTTCCTGCACTAGTCGAAAAAGCTGCAACAAATAATTTATCAGGGAAAGAGATCAAGCAATCTATCCAAAACTGGAAAGCAGATTTTTACCGCGTATAATCTACCAATTCTAAAAAAGATATATAGACTCATTGCACAATGGGTCTATTTTTTTGCTTAAATTTAATGTATCCAAAAATAATTTTATGATCAAACAGGTAATCGCTTTACTATGCTTAATAGTATCTACGCAAATGGGTTTCGCGCAGGATTTAAACAAAGAACTATCTCCATTAAAGTGGAGAAGTATTGGCCCCTTTAGAGGAGGCAGGTCCAATATGGCCACTGGAGTCATCAATAATAGAGACATCTATTACATGGGTACTACTGGTGGTGGTTTATGGAAAACTGAAAACAGCGGAATGAGTTGGGATAATATTTCTGACGGATATTTTAAAACAGGTTCTGTGGGTGCTGTTGCAGTTGCAGAAAGCGATGCCAATATTGTTTATGTGGGCATGGGCGAACACGCAATTAGAGGCGTGATGACACATCATGGAGATGGTGTGTATAAAAGTACAGACGCTGGAAAGACATGGAAAAAAATGGGATTGGATGCGACACAACATATTTCAAGAATTGCAATTGATCCAAAAAATCCAAACATCGTTTTTGTTGCAGCACAGGGTGCATTGTATAGCAAATCAGCAGAGCGTGGTATTTTTAAATCGGTAGATGGTGGTACCACATGGAAAAAAGTATTGTATGTAGATGATAAGACAGGTTGTGCAGAAATATCAATGGATATGCATAACCCTTCTATCATGTATGCTGCCATGTGGGAACATGGTCGTTTGCCATGGCAGGTAATTAGTGGCGGACCAGGAAGTGGATTGTATAAATCAACCGATGGTGGTAACAACTGGGTGAAAATGGAAAATGGATTACCAAAAGAAATGGGTAAAATGTCGATTGCTGTATCAAGAGCAAATCCAGAAAAAGTTTTTGCATTAATTGAAAGTGATTTTAGTAAAGACGCAGGCGGTTTATATGTGTCTGATGATGCAGGTGCAAGCTGGTCGCAAATCAACAAGAGTCATCGCTTGATTCAGCGTGCTTGGTATTATATCGAACTGTTTCCAGATCCTACTAATGAAAACAATGTGTATGTGATGAGTGCCCCATCTTTAAAATCTATTGATGGTGGTAAAACTTTTACAGACTTTGCGCGCACGCATGGTGATTACCATGATTTGTGGATTCATCCAAGCAATGGTAAGAACATGGTCATTGCAGATGATGGAGGTGCAGCTGTAACACATGATGGTGGCAAATCTTGGAGCAGTCAAAACAATATGCCCACTGCACAATTTTACAGAATCAATGTCGACAACGAAGTGCCTTATAATATTTATGCAGGACAACAAGACAATAGTTCCGTTAAAATTGCGAGTCGCGCCATTGGCGCTGGTGGTATAGATGAAAGAAGTTGGACTTCATCTGCAGGAGGCGAGAGTGCCTTCTTAGCATTTGATCCAAACAATCCAAGATATGTTTTAGGTGGATCTTACCAAGGAACGATAGAAGTATTGGATACAAAAACAAAAGGCAGCACCAATATCATGGCTGCGCCAATTCAATATTTAGGAAGAGATGCAAAAGATATTAAGTACAGGTACAACTGGAACGCACCAATCATTTGGAGCAAGCATGAACCAAATACCTATTATCATGGATCACAATTTTTATTGAAAACTTCTGACATGGGAAAAACATGGAAAGAAGTTTCTCCTGATTTAACGCGCAACGAAAAATCTAAACAAGGAAAACCTGGTGTACCATTTACAAACGAAGCAGTGGGTGCAGAAAATTATGGCACACTAGCTTATGTGATGGAGTCGGTGCACGAAAAAGGGGTGATCTATACAGGTAGCGATGATGGTTTTGTATACTTAACAAAAGATGGAGGTGCTAGTTGGAAAAATATAACACCAACAGGATTAGCAGAATGTTTAATCAATGCCATTGAAGTATCCCCGCATGATAAAGCAACAGTATACATTGCAACCACAAGGTATAAGTTCAACGACCATACGCCTGGATTATATAAATCAACTGATTACGGAACCACTTGGACTAAAATAAATGCTGGCATTGCAAATAATGCTTTCACAAGAGTGGTGCGTGAGGATAATGTGGTTAAAGACTTATTATATGCAGGTACAGAATTAGGTGTGTATGTATCTAACAATGGAGGTAAAAGCTGGAGTCCATTCCAATTAAATTTACCAATTACGCCTATTACAGATTTACGTGTGCACCAAAATAATTTAATTGCTGCAACTTCGGGTAGATCGTTTTGGATATTAGATGACTTGAATTTAATTCGAGCATATAAAGCAGATACAAGTACGGTAAAAATATACACACCAGATGCCACACAATTGGTATTGGGCAGCAGCGAAATGGATGATAACGACGCTAGTTTTACAGGTGCTAAATCAAAAGCGGGGGTCAATCCTGCAACGGGCTTGGTAATGTATTATCAATTGCCTAAGATGGCAGACTCGGTTGAACTGAGTATGGAAATTAGTGATGCCTCTGGTAAATTAGTTCGTCGCTTTAGTTCTAAAGCAGACGAAAACTATAAGCGTTATGATGGGGCTCCAAGAAAAGATCCAACATTAAGCAAGGACAAAGGATTGAATCGTTTTGTATGGAACCTTCGTCACGCAACCACTACTGCAATTCCAAATGTATATATTGAAAGTAGTTTTAGTGGCCACAAAGCCATCCCTGGTAATTATACCATTCGTTTATTGGCAGGTGGAAAAACTGTTGCAACAACAACAGGTGTCATTCAAGCCAATCCAAACTTTGGTACGACTGCAAGTGAATACCAGCAATATGATGATTTGATGCGATTGATGGAAGGCACAGTAACTGAAATGCACCAAATGGTTAACAATTTAAAAGACAATAGCAATCACATTGAAGCATTGGTTAAAAAATTAAAATCTGACGCCAACTATAATGGTGCACAATATGCAAGCTTAAAACAAAATGCAGCAGACTTAATTGTAAATTTAAAAGCATGGGACGAAGACATGATTCAAAGAAAATCAACTGCATACGATGATGTGGAGAATTTCCCGAATAAATTCACAGCTAACTATATGTTCTTACTGAATCAAACAGAGAGTGATATTCCACAAGTGAATCAACCAAACTTAGATTTATTGAAAGAATATACTGCTGAGTGGGAGAAATTAAAAGCAAGAGGACTAAAATTAAAAAATGAAGCTATCCCTGCATTGAACAAGCAATTATGGGAATTAGGAATGGGTGCTATTTGGTAGACCCAATTGAAACTTTATTATAAGGACGCAATCCAGGAGCACTTAGTTGTCGGCATTTAAAATGCTAGGCCTAGTATCTTTTGGATTGCGTTTTTCGTATTGCTTCACCTGGTTTTTTAATACTGGTTTAAATTTTCTAGTGCGTTCTAATTCGTATTGATAAAACGCTTTGCCAATTTGATTTAAAAAGGGAAAGCCAACAGCCTCCTCGTCATATTTTGAATCATTCACCACGCCATCACTATTCACATAAATGGTAGCGGAGAGCATATAGTCAATATTGTTCTTAGTATCCAATACATAAGACACATCTGTTAAAAATCCATAAGCCCATCCAACTTTATTGAAAACCCTGATATGCTTTGGCATAGCATGGGTGCTGTCTTGAAAAAAGAATTTTACATAGCTATCGTAAAAATGCGTGCTATCGTATTTTGGATAATTGGTTTCAGATGGATACTGAGATAAAAACTGTAATAAAAACAATCTATCCGCTTCGGTCATATTGAATCTATTTTGTTTTGGTACCGAAGCTGGAAATACAACCGACTGCAACATTTTTTGCATGTCAATTAATGAAATATTGTTATGGCGTGTAAAATCAAAGGGGGCCTTCACCACTTCGTCCTTGCTATTCCAATGCGCATCACCAATTAAAATAGGCGCTCCAAATTGAAAACTGTCTTTATTATGTTGAGGGGCGAGCTTTAAAATAGGGAGCCCTTTTTCGTCCATAAAATTGATCCCGTTGGTATGTCTATTTTGATCTTCTGTGTAACCCATAAATTGTCTTGTGATCTTTGTGCTGCCATACCCTTTTGCAAGTAGTTTTTGATTCGTTGGGCCCTGACCCACAAATTGATACAATCGGTTATAGGGATCGTTTTCAGATATCAAAAACGCACGCTTAATAAAATGCGCAATGGAGGGTTTTTTATTTTGTGCACTTGAATCAGCAATCATGGCCACTTGTCTTTGATAGTTACTATCAAACTGCATCGTAGTGTATTTATTTACGCCAGGTTGGTTCAATTCATATAATTTTTCCAATGCTAAAAAAGCAAGGGGCATTTTAACCATCGAAGCAGGATTAAAATAATTTTCTGCATCCGCATACAATGCATGGTTTGTAAAACGGGGTATGCCATTTTGATCTCTATCAATTTGTGTATATACAAGCTGAAGTCTATATGCATTGGGGCTTGCTAGTACTTTTTTAGCAATGCTGTCTTGAATGCTTGGTAAAATGGCATTGAAAGGTGCTGGCAACTGCGCATTGATTGAATTTGCTTTTACTAAAAGCAGTAAGATGATATAAAATAGACTTTTTTTCATGATAGACCTCATTGATGTATTGCAAATAAAACAAAATATATTATATTCACTAAAATAAAATTATGGATAAGAATATTCTTTTTGGTATCTGGGTCGTATCGGCCATTTACTGTGTGTACAAGCTCTTTAAACGATCTAAAAATATATCCCTAGATGGTGTGATTGGATACTCTCCAGGATTGGAGGTAATAATGGTGATTATACTAGGCCCTTTATTGGCCATCATCGATATCTCTTTAACTTGGATCAGAATCTATAAAGATGCCGAAGAAGCAAGAAGAAGATCAAAGCAATAATTACAATTGATTATAAAAAAAGCCCTCAATAGTTATTGAGGGCTTTTTTGTTTATAACGAATACAAAATATTTAGAGCTGTGCTTCAATTCCATAGAGGAATTTAATGTTTAGGTCCCTGGGTGATACTGTCTTACTGCTTTTTGTAGGACTTCTGTTTTATCTAAAGTCATTCTTTTAAGTTTTTGTGCCTGATACATCGCTCTTTGGTCATTAAAATGCTTATCTCCCTCATTATAACTTGCACCAAAAGTGTTTACCGATTCAATGAGTGGCAATCCGCCATTTTTAGGAAATCTTACAAAATTAATATAGGCATCCCCACTGTTCATTTTTCTTTTATCTTTTCCTAAAGGCTCAGACATCACTGCTGCTAATACATCCGGCATACCACCCTGCGGCCAATTTTCTTTTCCTCTAACCAATCTTTGTACCTCCCCTAATGTTAAATCCGTTCGGCCATAATTGCTTTGTAAAAAGTCATAAATGATTTGATACACTTTCACCGCTTCTACCATGGTTAGCTTGTCTTTACTCCGACCTTCCATCACCACTGGTACATTGTAATACGCTAAATTATAGATCAATGCGCCCTTGCTTTCCGCAACTGCATTGTGGTCCCAATTTTTTAAAGAGGTAATAACGGAAGCTAGTTGTGGGTATTTATTTTCATCCACCATAAACATCGTGTCTGCAGTAAATCCATATGGAAACAAAATTGGATTGGGTAATTGACGATCAAACTTAATACGCTGTATGTCTTCGTATGAAATTTTATCAAGTTGGTCTATTAAATCTTTAGCACGTCTACTTCTATTATTGTGATAGGTTTCATAACCATCATTCACATCAAAATTTGTTGGATTTAAATTATCCAATTCACTACTCGCTAAAAAAGGCGAGTGGTTGGCGTTGAATAAGTAACCACTTTTTGGATTCGTCATTTGCGGCAAGGCGCTGAGTGGTTTAAATTCATTCCATAAAGTAGCCTTGGTATTTCCTGGCAAAGTGCTATTCCAGTGATAGCTTGTGTCTTTATTACGATAAGGCATTTTACCATTAGAGATATAAAATATATTGTCTGCTTTGTCTGCATACATGATATTAAACATCGGCAAATGATTTTGCTCTAGTGCAGTTTTGAATTCTTTAAAATTAGTTGACTTGTTCATCGCATACCATTGCTGCAATGCACCCGCATCCATTAATGCTGGCAAACGCATTGAAAAATACTCCCCTTTAGGCGTAGCCACCGTTGGACCATAGATAGACTGGTAGGCTGTTTTATAAATTGGAAAAGGAATGCCTTTGATGCTTAATTTAATTTTTCGCTTTTCTAATTTTAGCCAATTCCCGTCCACTTTATATTCGCCAGGATGCGACTTGCTCGTTTCTAATTGATAGATGTCTATCTTATCCTGAAAATTAACGGTATGTGCCCAAGCTAAATTTGGCGTCACTCCATGAAAAATCATAGGCGCACCTGGAAACAATCCACCTAGTATATTCCAGCCTTCTTCACTTTGTAGATGTGCTTCATAAAATGCGGTTGGACCTTCAATAGGCTGGTGTGCATTGATCACAAGCATGGTTTCATCTGATGCAGACTTCTTAGCATTGATTGCAAATGCATTACTACCTTCTCCGGTGAAACCTTCTAGTTTTGGAATAGTGCCATTTAAAATTTTTGGTAGGGCTTTATCTACCCCACAAAATATCGCTACGGAAAATGCAGCAGAAGCTAAATACTCTTCGATGCTAATTGGAAAAACATGCTTATTCAAAACCTGATCTGGATGCGCTTTGGCATAGGCTTCTAATCCTAATAAATAGCCTTTTAATAATTGTATGAACTTAGGGTCAAACTCGTTCATTTGTGCAACCACTGTCGCCTTTGTATTTAACAAACCAAATACAAAATCAATCGGTGCGCCTTTTTTACCCATATAAGTGGCCACTTTTCCTTTACCAGTTAGGATCAACATTTGCATTGTAGCAAAATCATCTTCTGCGTGTGCCCATGCAAGGCCGTATGCTACTTCTGCATCGGTGGGTGCAAAAATATGTGGTACACCAAAACTATCTCTAGCAATATTAATTTGCTCGGTACGAATCGTTGGAGCATTCATATATTGTGCATTGCTTGATAAGATGCATAACAGGGATGAAAAAAGGCATAAATAGCGCATGTGATTTAATTTATTTAAACAATCGGAAATGAAAGAAAGGTACTATACAAAAATGCATCTGCAAAAATATCGAATATTCTCTACACCACGTTAAAGAAGAAGCGCAATTTTAACATCTATAATTTTATAAAAAAGGAAATAGGTGATACCTTTGACAATATTTTTAAATTTGGCGCTCAAAGATTGAATAAGACAATGAAATTTATAAAAAAAGGCAATCTCTATTTTATATGCACGATGCTTTTCTTTTTTCAAATTCAATTTAGTTTTGGGCAGGACAAATTCGTTTTAAACGGAAATGTGAAAGACCAAGCAACTGGAGAGGCTATGATAAGGGCTGTAATCAGGATTGAAGAGCTACCAAGTCTTGGGGTCCTTTCCAATGAATATGGGTTTTACGCTATTTCTTTACCAAGGGGAAAATACACCCTTGTTGTTAGTCAGTTAGGATATGAAAAATACAAGGAACAGGTAAGGCTTGATAGTAATTTAAATTTAACTATTTTATTAAGGCCTGCTAATACATTAAAAGAGGTCGTGGTAGAAAGTGGAAGAAAAAATGACAATCTTTTAAAACCTCAAATGGGAACAGAAACACTTAACCTGAATGCCATTAGTAAAGTGCCTGTTATTTTTGGCGAAAAAGATATTTTAAAAACACTTCAACTATTGCCTGGTGTAAAATCGGCTGGCGAGGGCAATAGTGGATTTTATGTTAGAGGCGGAGCGGCAGATCAAAATTTAATTTTATTAGACGAGGCGCCAGTGTATAATGCATCACACCTCCTTGGGTTTTTTAGCACTTTTAATAGTGATGCGATAAAAGATGCCACATTAATTAAAGGGAATGGTCCTGCACAATATGGTGGCAGGCTGTCTTCGGTATTAGATGTGAAAATGAAAGAAGGCAATAACCAAGACTTTAATGTCAATGGAGGCCTTGGACTCATTAGCAGTCGACTTAGTATTGAGGGTCCGCTTCAAAAAGAAAAGTCTTCCTTTATCTTATCGGGAAGAAGAACCTATGCAGATTTTTTTCTGCGTGCCTCTGATGAATTTAAAGACAATATTTTATATTTCTACGACTTAAATATGAAAGCGAATTATAAGATTGACGAAAAAAATAAAATATATCTTTCTGGTTATTTTGGAAGAGACGAACTAGGATTAGGAGACAGTTTTGGAATTGATTGGGGAAATAAAACGGGCACCATCAGGTGGAACCGAATTGTATCTAGTCGCTTGTTTTTAAATACCTCTTTAATTTACAGTGACTACAATTATAATGTAAAGCTTAAAAACGGCTTATCTAATTTTAATATCAACTCCAATATAAAAGACATCAACCTAAAGCAAGATTATACTTTTTACTTCAACCCAAAAAACACATTGCGTTTTGGATTCAATAGTATTTTACATAATATTACACCAAGCACATTTAGCGGAACTGTGATTAATAGTAATCCAAAGAAGGGCAGAAATGGACTTGAAAACGCCCTCTATTTAAGCAACTTATATAAGGCCTTAGATAATTTAAGTGTAGATTATGGGCTGCGCCTGTCTGCTTATAGCTTAATGGGCGGAGATGCTTATAATATATATGAAAAGGATTTACTTGTAAATACAATACAATTAGATAAGCAAAGTTTTGGTAAGACCTATGTGAATCCTGAACCAAGGATAACGGCCAACTACCGAGTAACAGACCAAACAAGTATCAAGGCGGGCTATGCTAGAAATGTACAACACCTGCACCTACTTAGTAATTCAACGGCTTCAAGTCCCTCTGATCAATGGATTGGAAATTCCTATAATATAAAACCTGAAATAGCAGATCAGTTGAGCGTGGGTTTAGTGCAAGGATGGAAAAATAATACCTATGAGCTAAGCACCGAACTGTATTATAAAAATTTGCAGAATCAATTAGACTATAAAGATGGGGCTGAAATTTTTACTTTAGCCGATGTCGAAAGCGCGCTCTTGTTTGGAGTTGGACGTGCCTATGGTCTTGAATTATTATGGAAGAAGAAGGAAGGCGTGTTGACTGGATGGGTAAGTTATACCTTATCAAAAACAGAAAGAAAAATTACTGGTATCAACCAAAACAATTGGTACAATGCAAAACAAGATAGAACGCATGATATTTCTATTGTAGGGATTTATACCCTTAATTCAAGGTGGTCCATCTCTTCTGTTTTTGTATATAATACCGGTGATGCAGTGACATTTCCAACAGGAAAATATTCCATTCAAGGACAGACACTTTATCAATATGCTTCTAGAAACGGAAACAGAATGCCCACCAATCATAGAATGGACCTAAGTGTCACTTATGATAAGAAAAGAAAAAAGCGTATTCAAGAGTCTTGGAACTTTAGTTTATACAATGTGTATGGCAGAGAAAACGCGTTTCAAATTAATTTTCAAGATGACCCAAAGGACCTTAGCAGAACACAAATTATTCAAACCTCTTTATTTAGATGGGTACCTAGTGTCACTTATCAATTCAAATTTTAATGATGCTTAAAAAATATTTTAGTACAATTTTAATTGGGATTTTTTTATTAGGTTGTGAAAAGGAAATTCAACTAGCCTTAGACCCTAACCAGTCTTTACTTGTCATTGATGGAAGTATCACGGATGAGCTTGGACCTTATACTATCAAACTCAGCAAGTCTAATAATATTTCGGCGTCCTCCAATTTTTTAGCTGTGACGAATGCCCTTGTCATTGTTAAAGACAATCTTGGAATCATAGATACTTTAAAACATGAAAATGGAGGGCAATACAAAACAAATAAAATAAAAGGCATCTATGGGAACACCTATTATTTAGAAGTACAAGTTGCAGACAAAAAGTATACGGCGAATGCGACTATGCCACAAAAAGTTGCCTTAGATAGTTTAAGGATCAACCCATTCCCATTCAATAGTGAAGTTAGATACAATGTCATCCCTGTTTATACCGACCCAATCCAATTAGGCAATAGCTATCGTTTTATTCAAAAGATCAATGATACACTAGATCAAACCTTTCACGTATTCAACGACAATTTGAATAATGGAAAAGTAAATCAACGACCACTAAGGGGAGGGTCTGATTCTTTAGAAGTAAAATTAAAAGATATTGTGGCTGTAGAAATGCAATGTATCACAAGGCCAACTTATTTATACTACTACACCCTGTATCAACAATCGGGCGCAGGACCAGGCGGTGGCACAACCCCTTCTAATCCACCCACTAATATTGTTGGTGGCGCATTGGGTATCTTTTCCGCACATACGGTTCAAAGAAAGCAAATTCTGATTAAATAAAGATGGCATAAAAAAGCCCCCAACTTTCGTTGAGGGCTGATAAATGATTGTGGCACCACCCGGGCTCGAACCGGGGACACAAGGATTTTCAGTCCTTTGCTCTACCAACTGAGCTACAGCGCCATCGGACTTGCATCCATCCAAACAAATTGCTTTGTTCGGGGAGCAAATATAAGCAGACCCGCCTTAAATAGCAAAAAATAAGGCTTCTTTATTGAAAATCAATAGAAAACGGTAAGGCTATGCGGCCAATGCTACCACAAAAAAACTAGCAATAATTAAGGCTAATCCAACCCACTGTTTAATGCTTAAGCGCTCCTTGTAGATAAAATAACCAAGCAATACGGAGATAATTTGACTACCAATAATTAAGATATTAATCACTACCACTGGCAGATAACCATAACTCATATTAATAGCAAGACCTCCTATCACAAGTAAGGCGCCTAAAATTAAGTAGGCCCTGATATGAATTAATTTTAAGTAGGTTGTTAACTGATTCAGTAGTCCGTCTTTAATCACTAAGACCAAACCAAATAACATGGCTACAGATTCAATGATCAAACTAAAGCCAAGTGGACCCCACCATGCAATTGGAAATTTATACAATGCAAAAGAACTGCCCCAAAAAAAACTTGAGGCAATGCCATATAAGATTCCTTTTTTAAACGTATTTGCTTGCTGTACTTCGGCTCTTTTAAAATACAATAAGAATAAACCAAGGGTACTCAATATAAAAGCAATCAAATAATTACTATACCATAGTTCCCCCATGATAAATACGGCTGTAATGATTGTAAATATTTTTAATGAAGACACAGGCACCACAACACTTACAGGCGCTTTTTGAATGCCTTGTAAAAAAAACACCAATCCAAAAATATTAAATACACTTAGTGCAATAGATAAAATAAATTCCTTGTCCATTGCAATATCTCTCACCACCCAGTATTTAAAAAAATCTGCTTGGCGAAATCCAAAATATAAAATAGAAAAAATAATGGTAGCGAAAATGCCACGATAAAACATACCAATTTGATAAGGTATTGTCGCTGTTACTTTTTTCCAATAAGCATTACTTATAGCAAAACAAAGCGCGCCAATTAAAACATAAATAATTCCCATAGACAATAATTAGATTTAACCCTTGCGCATTTTGTAACAATCTTAACAAAAAGAGCGCGAGTGCGCTCTTTCAAATATTTTAATATTCACAGTTTTTTGGTGTTCTTGCAAAAGGAATGACATCTCTAATATTCGTCATACCAGTAACAAACTGCACCATACGCTCAAAACCTAATCCAAATCCTGCGTGTGGCACTGTACCAAAACGTCTTGTATCTAAATAATAACTCATCTCCTCTAAAGGAATATGCATGTCGTTCATTCTAGCTTCTAGCTTATCCAGGCGTTCTTCTCTTTGTGATCCGCCTACTATCTCTCCAATGCCTGGCGCTAAAATATCCATTGCTGCCACTGTCTCTTTGCCAGCCTCGCATCCATCATTCATGCGCATATAAAACGCTTTAATCACCGCTGGATAACCCGTAACAATCACTGGCTTTTTAAAATGTTGCTCTACCAAGTACCTTTCGTGCTCACTTTGTAAATCAATGCCCCATTTTATATCGTAGGTGAACTTCTTTTTCTTATAGTGATTGCTATTTAATAAAATATCAATGGCCTCGGTGTAGGTAATTCTTTCAAAACTATTTTCAACTACAAATTTTAATTTTTCAATTAATCCTAAGCCACTTCTTTTCTCTGTAGGTAATTGTTTTTCTTCTTCCGCTAAACGCGCATCTAAAAATGCTAAATCATCCGCATTGTGCTCCATCACATAAGCAATCAAATGCTTCATGAAATCTTCTGCTAAATTCATATTGTCTTCGAGGTCATTGAATGCCACTTCTGGTTCGATCATCCAAAACTCTGCCAAATGTCTTGTTGTGTTTGAATTCTCTGCACGGAAAGTTGGACCGAAAGTATAAATGTCTGAAAACGCCATGGCGCCTAGTTCTCCTTCAAGTTGACCGCTCACGGTTAAGTTCGTGCTCTTCCCAAAAAAGTCTTGAGTAAAATCAATTTCACCTGCTTCGTTTTTTGGAGCACCTTCCATTGGAAGTGTGGTCACGCGAAACATTTCACCAGCACCTTCGGCATCGCTTGATGTAATGATGGGCGTGTTTAAATATAAAAATCCTCTGTCATTAAAAAATTGGTGCACTGCAAAAGCCAAAGAATGACGAATGCGAAACACAGATCCGAACGTATTGGTTCTAAAACGTAAATGTGCTTTTTCTCTTAAAAATTCTAATGAGTGCTTTTTGGGTTGTAAAGGATATTTTTCTGCATCGCTGTCTCCTAAAATTTCAATCGTTGTTGCTTTTACTTCCACGGTCTGTCCCCTACCTTGACTTTCTACTACTACACCTGTTACTTTTAAAGAAGCGCCTGTGGTGATGCGTTTTAATAAAGCCTCGTCAAATTCTCCTAAGCTAGCCACCACCTGCACATTGTTATTGGTGCTTCCGTCGTTCAATGCAATGAACTGGTTATTTCGGAAGGTACGCACCCATCCCATGACTACTACTTCGGCTCCGACAGCTGAATTAGTATCGGTTCCGCTTAACAATTGCTTGATTTTGACTCTTTGGTTGAACATATTAGTTATTTCGAGGTTCAAAGATAACCCATAAAAAATTGTTTTTTTATGCAAAAACTGCTTTACTTTGTGGTAGAAACGAGCGAAACGCTCAGATGCTTTTTTCGAGCTTCAATCATTACCGGTCAAATCTTGGCCAAATTCAACTAGATTTTTTCAAACATTCCCCGATCTCCATTCGATTTAAAAAAACCCTTCATTTAAAGTGCTAGAAAAAGACGACAAACCAAAAAGAGGACGCAAGCCTGTTGCTGCGCCTGCTCCAACAGCTAAAGCAGATGCATCCGCATCAAAACCAGTACGCAAGCCTATTGCAAAAAAAACAGCCGCTCCGGTAAAAGTGGAGAAAGACCATACCGAGGACGATAAAGCTTCTAAAATAGCAGCTGCTTTATTTGGAGACGAGTCTGCTGCAAGCCAAGCGCCTGCACCAGCAGAAAATCCCGAAGTAGCCTCTGGAACTCAGGGCGATCAAACGGGCCAAGACGCAGAAGCTGGTCAATCTAATCAATTTGCACAAGGTGGCGATCCCCGCGGACAAAGAGGACCGGGTCAAGGACAACACCCACACCAAAATAGACATCAACCTAAAAAAGAACCCGTATTCAATGTAGAATTCGACGGCGCCATCGCTTCAGAAGGCGTATTAGAAATGATGCCCGATGGATATGGCTTTTTAAGAAGTTCTGATTATAATTATTTGTCTTCTCCAGATGACGTATATGTTTCTCCTTCTCAAATAAAATTATTTGGTTTAAAAACTGGAGACACGGTTCAAGGAACAGTGCGTCCTCCAAAAGAAGGGGAGAAGTATTTTGCATTAACGAAAGTGGATTTTGTCAACGGTAAAAAACCAGATGAAATTCGTGATCGTATTCCTTTTGATTATTTAACACCTTTATTTCCATTCCAGAAATTAAATTTATATACCACGGCTAATAATTATAGTACGCGTATCATGGATTTATTTACACCGATTGGTAAAGGTCAACGTGGATTGTTGGTTGCACAACCAAAAGTAGGTAAGACCATGTTGTTGAAAGAAATTGCCAATGCGATTGCTGCCAATCATCCAGAATGTTATTTGATGGTGGTCTTAGTAGATGAGCGTCCAGAGGAAGTAACGGATGTTGAGCGTTCTGTAAAAGCAGAAGTCATTGCATCTACTTTTGATGAGCCTGCAGAAAAACATGTTAAGGTATCTACTATGGCTTTACAAAAAGCAAAACGTTTAGTAGAGTGCGGACATGATGTAGTGATATTATTAGATTCAATTACACGTTTAGCACGTGCACACAATACCGTGGCACCAAGCTCTGGTAAAGTATTATCAGGCGGTGTGGAAGCCAACGCAATGCAAAAACCAAAACAATTTTTTGGTGCTGCTCGTAAAATTGAAAACGGCGGATCATTGACGATTATTGCAACAGCGCTTGTAGATACAGGTTCTAAAATGGACGAGGTCATCTTTGAAGAATTCAAAGGAACAGGTAACATGGAATTGGTATTAGATCGTCGTTTAGCGAACAAGCGTATCTTCCCTGCGATTGATTTAACAGGGTCAAGCACGCGTCGTGATGATTTATTATTAGATAAAGATGTATTACAAAGAATGAATATTCTTCGTTTGTTCTTGAACGATATGAACACCGACGAAGCAATGAACGAATTATTAAAACGCATGCGTGGAACCAAAGACAACGAAGAGTTTTTAGCCAGCATGAATCGTTAATAAAAAGGGCCTTAAGAAAATATAAGGCCCTTTTTATTTATACTCTTATGATTTTTTAAACACCAGACGCTCTCAAGTTTCTTCTTTTTGATCTGCAGCCTCGTTTTTGTGGGGAGAAGACGCGAGAGCGTCTGATGTTAAAAATCATTAGATATTAATTTTAAGCCCCCTAATAAAAATATAGGGGGCTTAAAATTAATGCGCTTCGAGCCAATTTTTTCCTTGTCCAATCTCTGCTTCTACGGGCACGCCATTTGGTAATTCCATAGCAGTGGTCATACAGGATAAAATCAATTCTTTTAGTGCTGGTAATTCTGATTCCACCGCATCAAAAACCAATTCATCATGCACTTGTAAAATCATTTTTGATTCCCAGTGTTGCTTTTTCATTTCTTGATGGATCTTAATCATCGCGAGCTTAATCATATCTGCCGCAGAACCTTGAATAGGGGAGTTGATTGCGTTACGCTCTGCAAATCCACGCACTGTAAAATTAGAAGAGTTGATATCTCTTAGCCAACGTTTACGTCCCATTAAGGTTTCAACAAAGCCTTGTTCTTTTGCCTTATTGATTTGCTGGTCCATGTACAATTGAATATTGGGAAATTCTTTTTTATAATTATCAATGATCTCTTTTGCTTCTGTTCTTGAAATACCCAAGTTTTCTGCTAAACCAAATGCACCCTGTCCATAGATGATTCCAAAGTTGACACTCTTGGCTTTATAACGCTGTTCTTTAGTCACTTCTGTTTCTTCTATCCCATATACTTTTGCTGCCGTTGCGGTGTGGATGTCTTTTCCTTGTTTAAACGCATCACACATATTTGGATCACCGCTAATGGCGGCAACCACCCTTAATTCTATTTGAGAATAGTCCGCACTTACTAAAATACGAGATGGGTCTCTTGGAATAAATGCTTTTCGGACTTCTCTTCCACGCTCAGAACGAATGGGTATGTTTTGCAAATTTGGATTCGTGCTACTTAGTCTTCCTGTCACAGCAACTGCTTGCGCATAGCTGGTGTGGATTCTTCCAGTTTTTGGATTAACGATGGCAGGCAGTGCGTCAACATACGTAGATTTTAATTTACTTAACTCTCTGAAGTTTAAAATATCGTCTACAATTTTATGCTTTGCCGCCAATTTTGCTAACACGTCTTCTCCTGTAGCATATTGACCCGTTTTTGTTTTCTTTGCTTTTGGATCAATCTTTAAAATATCAAATAAGACATCGCCCAACTGTTTTGGAGATGCAAGATTAAAACGCACACCCGCTTGTTCAAACACGCGCTCTTCACTTATTTTAATATCCGCTTCTAATACCTTGCTATACTCATTTAAAAATTGTTCATCTACTTTTACGCCTTCAAATTCCATATCCACCAATACCTGCATCAACGGATTTTCAACTTCTTCAAAAACACGTTTCACTTCACGCTTGGTCAACAATGGATCAAAGCATTCTTTTAATTGAAAAGTAATATCCGCATCTTCTGCAGCATACTCGGTGATTTGATCCAACGGCACATCGCGCATCGTGCCTTGGTTTTTTCCTTTTTTACCTATCAGGGTTTGAATACTCACTGGCGCATATCCTAAAAACTGTTCACTCAGGATATCCATGCTACGCCTGCCTTCTGGCTCTATCACATAGTGTGCTAGCATGGTATCAAAAGTCTTACCTTTTAAAATTACACCATACCATTTTAAGACTAAGAAATCATATTTTAAATTTTGTCCAATCCATGTAATAGTTTCATCTTCAAATAAGGGCTTAAGTTGATTCAAAATATGTTTTGCCCCATCGGCGCCGTCGCCATCGTTCGCAACAGGCAAATAAAATCCCGTATGAGTTGTGTTTGAAAAACTTAATCCTACTAACTGCACATTATTCGCATCAATGCCCGTTGTCTCTGTATCAATACAGATTTCCTTTTTAGTAGAAATGTTTTTTATAAATGCCTCAATGGCTTGATCACCAACAATGGTTTCATAAGTATGTGAGGTGTTCTCAATATTTTTATTCGCAATTAATTTTGGCAAGTCTGATTCCGCTTCATCATCGGCATCATAACCAGGATTGCCCGGTTCGTCATTGGGTTCTAATACAGATTGTGTTCCTGTTTCTGAATCAAGTATAATTGTTTTTGTTTTTACACTAGTCTTTTTTGATTTGACTTCGTTACCAAACAAGTCTGTTTGCACTTCCGGGTCTTGCGCTACTACGACTTCGAAATCACCACCCAGTATGCGTTTGCCAAGGGTCTTGAATTCAAGTAAATTAAAAATTTTGGTTAATGCAGGAATATTTTTTTCGGATAATTTATAATCTTCTTCGTGAAACTGTACAGGCACATTGGTTATAATAGTGGCCAATTTTTTACTCATGATAGCAGATGCTTTTCCGGCTCTCACTTTTTCTCCCATCGCACCCTTGATCTTATCTGCATTCTCCAACACCCCTTCAAGCGTGTCATACTCTTTTAATAATTTAGCTGCGGTCTTTTCGCCCACACCAGGAATACCTGGAATATTATCTGCTGCATCACCCATTAAGCCTAACATGTCTATCACTTGGTCTACGCGCTCAATATCCCATTTTGCTTTAATTTTTGCGGCATCTAAGATTTCTCTTTCATTGCCAAATGCAGGAGGCTTCCACATATACACATTGTCTTTCACCAATAATTGACCGTAATCTTTATCGGGTGTGACCATATACACTTCGTAGCCCATGTCTGCAGCCTGCCAAGCCAATGTTCCAATTACGTCGTCTGCCTCATACCCATCGCACTCTACTACTGGAATATTAAACCCTTCAATGATGGCCTTAATATGGGGTAGTGAGCTTAATAAATCTTCGGGCGCGGCTTCTCTGTTGGCTTTATAGTCTGTGAAGTCGGTATGTCTTTCTGTAGGTGCATGCGTATCAAAGCATACGGCAATATGGGAAGGGTTTTCCTTTTTTATAATCTCTAATAGGGTATTGGTAAAACCAAATTGCGCATTGGTATTGATGCCGGTGCTGGTGATTCTTGGGGTACGGATGAGTGCATAATAGGCCCTATAAATTAAGGCCAGCGCATCTAGTAAATAGAGTTTTTTAGACATGACGCTAAGTTAGCCAAAAAAAATCCTCCCAGTTCAGATTTACCGAGCTGGGAGGAAACTTATTTTTCCAAATTTACAAAGCCATTGAAAATAGCATTATAAACGATTGGATTTGGGGTTATTTCAATTGATACTTGTGCTTATAACGCTCGTATAATTGTTTGCCTTTATTATCCAATGATACTTTACGACCTTGGATAAAAGCATGGGCAATCACACTAGACTTCATGTCTAATAAATCGCCATTCACAATTAAAAGATTCGCGTCTTTTCCCATTTCAATGGTGCCAGCCTTGTCATCGATCCCTAAAATTTTAGCAGGATTTAAGGTTACTGCAGAAAGTGCTTGTTCTTTCGTTAAGCCATAAGTAGCAGCTGTTCCAGCGTTGAAAGCAAGGTTACGAAAACGACTTTGATCGTGCGTATCGTTTAAACAAAATAATACACCCGCTTTTTGCAAAGCTGCTGGTGTTTTATAAGGTTGATCCACGTCGTCATCTTCCATAGAAGGCAAAGAGTGTTGACGATCTAAAATCACTGGTACATTATTTTCGGCTAATAAATCTGCAATCTGATAAGCTTCTGTTCCACCGACAATGACCAATTTAAATCCAAAAGATTTTGCTAGGTCCATCGCCAATAACATTTGCTTTACTTCGTTTGCGCGAACAAATAATTTTTGCTTGCCTTCAAACAAACCACGCACGGCTTCTAATTTTAAATTATTTGCAGCATGTGTTTTTTCTTGGTAGTAAGCTTTGGCATCTGTAAAAAATGTTTTGATGGTTTCTATCTTTTCCATCGCCGCTTTCACTGGATCGCCACCTGGACCTGGACGCATAAATGCCATGCGACCACCACGACGTGGCATCAAGCTTGGCATATTGATGTACAATCCATTGTCCATTTTATAAGCAGCATCTTCATAATTCCATGCGTCTAATTGTACCACACTTGCTTGGCCCTCAATTAATTCGCCTTCTGGTGCAACGCCAGCTAATAAAATACCATTCTCACGTAACACGCCAATAATTTTTGAATCTGTATTGTAGGCCACGATAGATCGGATATTAGCATTGTTTTCTCCAATTTCAGTATGATCATTACTGCCTCTTACTCCTGAACTAATTTCTCTTAGTCCTAAATCAGAGGTTGGTAGAATCAAACCTGGATAAACTTGTTTGCCCGTTCCGTCAATGACTGTGGCACCAGCTGGAATAGCTACATTGCCTACGCCGATAATTTTTCCATTTTCAAACGCAACTGTCGCGTCTGTCAAAGTGGTTCCATTTCCTACATGCACTGTTGCATGTGTGATTACTGTTACCCCTTTTTGTATTGCAGCTGGATACACATTGTCTTGTGCACTTGCAGTTAAACCTAACAACGCAAGAGCAAAAATGCTTAAATATTTCTTTTGCATGGTTTAGTTTTTTTGAGATTCGTAAATAGTGTTAAGACCTTCGTTATGATCGTGGTCTCCACACTCTAATAATATTTGCGTAGTTGGTGTAGCTGGTCTTGTTGGCATGCCGGCTCTTTTATCGCCTAACATTTTTTGGATCAGCTTCGTTCTTTCTGCGGTTACTTGCTTACTGCGCTCTGCTTCTTTTTCACGATCAAAATATACAGTACCATCTACTATAGTGTATAAAGATTTTGCATAGATGCTCAATGGATGCTCACTCCACAATACCACATCTGCATCTTTACCCACTTTGATACTTCCTACTTTGTTATCTACATGAAGCGCTTTTGCTGGGTTTAAGGTAACCATCTTTAGTGCTTCCTCTTCGGATACGCCACCATATTTAACAGCCTTTCCTGCTTCTTGATTCAGTCTGCGTGCCATTTCAGCATCATCAGAATTAATCACTGTGTTTACACCAACATTATGCATGATTGCAGCGTTGTATGCAATTGCATCAATCACTTCTGTTTTATATGCAAACCAGTCTGAGAAAGTTGCTGCACTAGCACCATGTACTTTCATCTTATCTGCAACTTTATAGCCATCCAAAATATGGGTGAAAGTATTGATGTTAAAATCATAGCCCTGAGCTTTGAACTTTTCAACCGCGCGCATTGCATACGTAATTTCAGTTTGTACATAAGAGTGACAAGTGATAAAACGTTTTTTATTCATGATCTCCGTCAACGCCTCTAATTCTAAATCTCTTCTTGTAGTCGTTGGATTTGCTTTCATTGCTTTTTGATAATCCACCGCCTTGTCAAATGCATCTGTCAAAACTTCTTCAACACCCATTCTAGTATCAGGGAAACGATTGTTGTTAGTAGATGTGGTACGCTTTACGTTTTCACCTAAGGCAAACTTAATAAATGGATCTGCGCCTGCAAATTTCAGTCCTTCGTCTGTAGCGCCCCATCTTAATTTAATCAATTGTGTTTGTCCGCCAATTGTGTTCGCACTTCCGTGAAGAATATGAGAAGAAGTCACACCTCCGCTTAACTGGCGATAGATATTAATATCCTCTGGATTCATATTGTCACCAACCCTTACTTCTGCAGTAGTTGATTGAGAACCCTCGTTAATGGATAAGGCTGCGATATGCGAGTGCTCGTCGATGATACCAGCACTTAAATATTTACCAGTACCGTCTACAACTCTTGCTCCTGCTTCTGTCAATGCCTTTCCAATTTTTGCAATTTTACCTGCTTTTAAAAGGACGTCTGTATTTTGTAATGTACCTTCTTTTTCGTTGGTCAACACTGTAGCGTTCTTAATTAAAATAGTTTCTTGTTGTGGGATGGTTTCGTTACCCAATCCAACAAATGGATAAGTTACTTTTGAAATTAATTTTACTGGCTCTGCTGCTTTCTTTTCTTCCACAGCTGCAGTTGCAGGTGTTACAAGGCTTGCAGACCAAGTTAATTTACCACCTTTTGCATCTGTTCCAAATCCATTCCATCCACCGCTAGCAATCACACCGCTTAGGCGAATGCTTTCAACACCACGACCCTTTTTCTCTGGAAAACTAATCTTCACCAAGGTTTCACTCACTGCAATTTTTGCAGCTAATGTATCTGTTCCGATAATGCTAGCAGATAAGTCTTTTTTAATCTCAACCATGTAGTCTGTTTTTGTTCCAGCATTGTTGATTGTTAATTTATATTTGCCAGCTAAATTATTCCACTCTGACCCATTCACATCATACTTGTTTCCTTGAATCCAGTTTTCAATAATTTTTGCACTGCTATTAAAAATAGGTTCTGTAGTAATTAAAAAATTAGCCAATTTACCTACTTCTAATGAACCCACTTGATCGTATACCCCAATTTGTTGGGCAGGTGTTTTAGTCAATGCTTCTAATGCCTTTGTTTCAGAAAGCCCATATTGAACCGCTTTTCTAAGATTAGTCAAAAATTGCTTTCCGTCTCTCATATCAGCCATGCTGATACTAAAACTGATGCCCGCTTTTTCAAATGCTGCAGGATTGGTTGGCGCCAACTCCCAATGTTTCATTTCTGATAAGGCTACAAACCTTGCATCATTTGCATCTTCCACATCCAATGCAGCTGGGAAATCAAGACCCAATATATAAGACGCTTTTATTTTAGCCAACTCGTCTATTCTTTGATAACCATTATCCGCGCCTCTAATTATATATTGTGTACCAAATTCTTTTGCAATACGATCTGCTCTTAATGTAGACCACTTGTCGTCTGCTACAAAAATTTGTGGTAAACTCGCGTTAGCGTTAAAAGCTTCAAGTGATAAATTCACACCCTCAGAAGCAGGCTTAGTTGCATACCACTTTGCATCTAAATAAGTTTGACGCAATAAAGCGATGCTACCCATTAAACTGCTTGGATAAGTTTGTGTAGATATTCCTTTATCAAAAGAAAAAACTTGTGCCGCTTTTGATTTTAAAATACTTTGATTTTCGTTTGTGCCAGCCAAGGTAACCACCGCAGCTGTTCCTCTTGCAATACCATCTTTCACATGTGTCATTACAACACCATAACCATTGTTTCTAAAACCCGCTGCTGCTGATTCGTCAATGCTGAAAGTCTCTACTGCATTCACTTCTGGCTTAATAGCTTGATTCCAGTTATAGGCGCCAGTTTTATTAGAAAGAAACTGTCCTGGTGCGCCAAAATTAAATCCTGCTGCAGATCGCTTTGGTGTATTTGCACCATAGTCCGTTAAAGGATCAACAAAACTTGGATAGATGAACTTACCATTACAGTCAACAACAATTGCTTCTTTAGGAATTTCTACTGTTGCACCAACGGCAACAATTTTACCTTGCTTAATTACAAGTGTTGCTTTTTCAATTTTAGTTTTTTCGTTTTGAATGATGGTTGCATTGGTAAATGCATACACACCCGTTCTCAAATCTCTCACTCCGTTAATTGGAAAAGTCTCCTGCGCAAATGCAGTTGCTCCAAATACAAGCAAAAAAAGTGATGAAATAATCTTCCTCATACGCGGTTGATTTTAGTTTTGAATAAAAAAATAAAGCCCAGTTTTTCACCCAAAAAATATTGGGGAATAGCAAAAGCTCTTCTTTCTAAAGCTACTAAAAACAATGATTCAAATAGGAGGAACTTGCTTTTTTTTGATAAATGGCGAAGGGAATAATTGGATGTATTATCGACCCATGTACACCATCAGAATTTGAACGTCACTTGGATTCACGCCACTAATTCTACTTGCCTGTCCAATTGTAATTGGTCTAATTTTTTTAAACTTCTGCATCGCTTCTATAGATAGTGCTGGCAATTTATCATAGTCGAAACTATCTGGTATAACCTTGTGCTCCAAGGCAGACATGCGTTCCACGATTTCTTTTTCTTTCTCTATATATCTTTCATACTTCACCTGGATCTCTGCTTGCTCTAAATAATCTGGTTCGTTTCCTTGAAGTTTTTCATTTAGTGAAACCGAATGGTCCATTAATTGTTGTAAACTAATATTAGGTCTTAAAACTAATTTTGCTGCTTTTTGTTTTTCGGTCATCTCCGCAGAGTCAATGGTAGCAAGGAATCCATTGATTTCATGTGGCTCAATAGAGTGCGTATTCAAAGTGTTTTTAATCTCTGCTACGTGGTTGTTTTTGTCTTGCACCTTGCGCATGCGATCGATACTTGCTAAACCTAAATTGTAGGATATTTCTGTTAATCTTAGGTCTGCATTGTCCTGGCGCAATAGCGTTCTAAACTCCGCTCTTGATGTAAACATTCTATAAGGCTCGTTGGTGCCTTTACTAATTAAGTCATCTATTAATACACCAATATACGCATCGCTTCTTTGTAAAATAAATGGTGCTTTTTCGTTGATTTTTAAATGCGCATTCATCCCTGCCATCATCCCTTGACAAGCAGCTTCTTCGTAGCCAGTGGTTCCGTTAATTTGTCCGGCAAAATATAAATTTTCAATGGCTTTTGTTTCTAGCGTATACCTTAATTGAGTGGGTTGGAAAAAATCATACTCAATCGCATAGCCCGGGCGGAACATTCTCGCTTTTTCAAAACCAGGAACCTTACGAAGGGCTTCGTATTGCACCTCTTCTGGTAAACTAGTACTAAACCCGTTAACATAGACCTCTACTGTGTTCCAGCCTTCTGGCTCAACAAATAATTGATGTCTTTCTCTGTCCGCAAATCGATTAATTTTATCTTCAATGCTTGGGCAATATCTTGGACCCACACCTTCTATACGGCCTTGGTACATTGGGCTTCGGTCAAATCCGGTTTTTAATATATCGTGTACAATAGGATCTGTATACGTAATCCAACATGAGCGCTGATCTGCTGCTTTTACTCTTGGAATATCCATATAACTAAAGCCTACCACATCGTCGTCTCCTTTTTGTTCTTCCATTTTAGAATAATCCAAGCTTCTTCCGTCTACTCTTGGGGGCGTGCCCGTCTTTAGCCTATCTGATTCTAGACCAAAAGAAACAAGCTGTTCTGTGATGCCAGTGGCTGCTCTTTCTGCCACGCGGCCTCCGCCCATTTGCTTTTCTCCAATGTGCATGATGCCGTTTAAAAAAGTGCCGCTAGTGATTACTACAGCGTCGGCTAAAATTTCATGTCCCATGCTTGTTTTAACACCACAAGCCTTTCCATTCTTTATAACTAGTTCATTTACAGAGTCTTGGTAAAAATCTACATTCGGCGTAAGCTCTAACATCTCTCTCCATTTGCTTGCAAATAGGTGTCGATCGTTCTGTGCCCTAGGGCTCCACATTGCGGGTCCCTTGCTTTTATTCAACATCCTAAACTGAATCGTGCTTAAATCTGAGACAATTCCACTGTATCCACCCATCGCGTCTATCTCCCTCACAATTTGACCCTTAGCAATGCCACCCATCGCTGGATTACAACTCATTTGGGCAATGGTCTGCATATTCATAGTAATCAACAGGACCCTAGAGCCCATATTGGCCGCGGCCGCTGCTGCTTCAGAACCAGCATGGCCCGCTCCTACTACTATGACATTGTATTTTGGAAACATAAAGGTGCAAAGATAAGATGGTATGATTAAATAAAACGTTCCACGTGGAACACTTTGTATTTTTTCCTCTATTAATAAGCGCTGTCTAAATTTTGCTTCTACAAGTATATATTAGAAAAAATACCAAAATATTCGTCTCTCTGCTCGCCTTGCTCGAAAGTTCGTCGAATATTTGTATTGTTTTCTAATTATTCAACTTGAGGCAACAGCGAATCACAAGAATCCCAAACCAGTACTAACACATTAAGTAATTGGGAATAATATACTATTCCGTAGCGATCGTTCGAGCAAAGCGAGCGAGAGCCAAGGGATAGGTATATTTTCTCAATTTTTAAATTATATAGGTGGTTCTATTGTGTTGAATAATTGCTAGAGTGTTCCACGTGGAACATTTATTAGGCAATTGTTTTCAAATACGCTTTCAGCCATTTATCCTCCATTGAGCGCATGACCTTTACATCGGCAGGTTTTTTGTCTTTATATCCACAAAAATGCAATGCACCATGAAAAATCACCCTTAACAGCTCGTGCATATATAAATTACCTTCTGTTTTGGCGTTTTCCTTCACACGTTCAATGCTGATATAAACATCTCCCACCAGGCTTCCCTTTTGTTCGGAAAGATCAAAGCTGATAATGTCTGTGTAAAAGTCGTGATTCAAAAATCGCTTATTGATATCTAATAGATAAGCATCCGAACAGAAAACATATTGTAGGGCCTCTATCCTAACCCCCTCTTTCTTACACTGTTTGCTGATAAAGGCTTTTAGCTTTGTCCTAAACCTAAGGCTGGTGCCCTTATCCGCATTGTTAAAAAAAATAGTTTGTCCCATAATACATTGAAACTGATTGTATTTATAACGAAATTTAATGCTCCATATTTCGTAAGCACTTAAATATAAACAATGGTATCTTTGTGCTCTATTATGAAGAAATTGTCTGATTTAAAAATTGGGGAAACAGGCGTGATTCACTCCTTTGAAAATGATGAAATATTTTTAAAGCTGATGGAGATGGGTTGTATTCCGGGTGAAACCATTCGAGTAGAACAAATTGCACCGCTTGGAGATCCTATATCAATATCGGTTGCTGGCTATCAATTAAGCTTAAGAAACGACGAAGCAGAGGGTATTATTATTACTTAGAATATATCTAACTAACTGAATATCAATATTTTGAGATGAAAATTGGTCTATTTTTCGGTTCATTTAACCCCATTCACCATGGTCATTTAATGGTGGCTAGTTATATCGCCAATCACACCGATTTGCAACAAATTTGGCTAGTCGTGTCTCCCCAAAATCCTCACAAAACCCAATCAAGTTTATTAAATGAATATGATCGTTTGCATTTGGCTCAATTGGCGGTTGAAAATGATGATCAGATTAAGGTAAGCGACATAGAGTTTAAACTTCCAAAGCCTTCTTATACCATTGATACCTTAACCTATTTAGAAGAAAAGTTTCCACAGCACCAGTTTTATGTCATCATGGGAGGAGATAGTTTTCAAAATTTACCAAAGTGGAAGAATTTCGAAACACTTGTAAAAAATTATCAGTTCATTGTGTACAGACGACCAGGTTTCGATATCACAGAAAATTATGGCGCAAAAATGCAGTACCTAGAAGCGCCTATGTTGGAATTATCGGCAACACTAATTCGCAATAATTGTAAGGAAGGCATCACGATACGCTACCTCGTTCCTGAGGATGTAAGATTAGAAATTGAAAGGTGTAATTATTTTAAAGAGGAAGGCGCGAAGTCACCTGATGAAAAAAAGAAAAATTAAAAAGTACTTAGGAAAAAATCTTCGCTATTTATTTCTTTTTATACACCGGTACAGTAGAACAAGGTTCACCATACATAATACTTTTAACAACCGGGCGTAATTTTTGTGTAATTGCAATAAACGCAGATTCTCCAATAGGTGTATCACCACAGCCTTTGACCACAACTCGTTGGTCTGTAAATGTAGAAGGATCTATTTTTTGAATCTCTTCTAATAAGACCAATTCTCTTGTTTTATTTTCATCACCAAAATAAATAGACTTTGCATAGGGAGATAAGTTAGCCACAATTAACATGTTTGCCCACATAGGAATAATAGCATCTGTACTACAGAAAATACCCACAATTTTATTTTCATATTGGGACCAATCTGTCGTGGCTAAACTAGCGCGAAAGTCTTTCTCTTTAAGTATTAACTCCTTAAATAAAAATGGTTTAATATCAAAAACAACAATATCAATATTGGGGATATATTGAGCAAGGTCTAAACTAATTAAACCACTCTCCGCTACTTTATTAATAACTGTTTCTGACATGTTGTAAAATTAGATTGTTTTTTAGAAACCAATGAGAAATCTTGTTTCGAAAAGCGAATAAAAAACCCCCGATAAATCGAGGGTTTTAAAAAATTAATTGTCTACTAATACACTTTCGTGCGGTTGTCTTGAATCTTTGCTACTTTTTTCAATGCGATATTGGTTCTGTAGATCACTGATCTTGTTCTGTTGATTAAGTCCGCCTCAAAACTAGCAAGGTCTTGTGTAGCCGCCTTTGCTCCTTGTGATTTTACACTAATTACAAAAACACCTGCGTTTCCTGCAATAGGCGCACTTGGTTTATTTAAAAACGCTTTATTAAATGCAGCGCCTACTAGTTTTGGCTCATTGCCAATACCAGGGATCGTTGAATAATTAAAGTTGATGCTATCTGCAGGTTGTATGATTGTTTTGGCACTTGCTGCAATCTCTTCGATGGTGTTGCCCTTAAAATTTTGTTTAATTTGTAAGGCTTTCTTTTGATCTCTTAAAATTCCTTCGATTTGTGGTTTTACTGAAGCAACTGATGCAAGTCCCACCTTTTCTTCTCCTGTAATAATAGCGACATAATAACTGTCGCCCACTTCGATTGGTTCTGAAACAGCATTTAGGTCTTTTTCAAAGACCCAACGTACAAGCGTTCTTGATTCACCAATACCAGCAATTTCAAAATCCATCGGCTTAATGCCTGATGCTGGGAAAGTTTGTTTATTTAATTTAACCGCTTCTTGGTTGAAGGATTTTGCATCTTTACTTGCGCTTGCAAAAGCTGCAGCTGCAGCAGACACCACTCCAATTGTTTCGCTACTTGGAAGAATTGCTTTTGATAAATAAGCAATTTTATAAGCAGGGCTTCTTGGTGTTTGTTTTAAAACTTCAATATAATGGTATCCAAAATCGGTTTTTACAACGCCCTTTGAGCCAACTGAATTATCAAAAGAAAAATCATTAAATGGTCCTACCATTTGTGCTTGTGGAAACATTTCATATTTTCCACCCTTTTCTTTGCTACCTGCGTCATCAGAATATTTTAAAACCATTTCATCAAATGATACACCGCCGGCTATCGCAGATTTGATACTATCTATTAATTTTTTAGCAGCGCTGTCGTCGCGAATAATTTGTCCATTTTGTCCAGCTGTTGCAATTAATATATGTCTTACACTAGCGCTATCTGGCCATTGCTTAACACCAATTACTTTTGCGATGGTGTAATTTTTTCCATCCACATAAGGACCATAGGTGTTTCCTACACCTGCTGCAATAATTGCCTCTTTGTTTGGAACCTGTAAAGACTTTAGGCTGATGTAGCTATTATAATAAGGTAAATCAGAGCCAGCTTTATTTAAAAATACAGCAGGGTCTTGTGCTGCCTGAAAATCTGCTTTTAATGCTGAAACAGTATTTAAAACAGAATTAGAATCGGTGCTAGTGGGCGCTGCAGAAAAACCAACAAAATTAATTGATTTACTTGCCTCTTCCACTTGATATGCCGCTGGGTTTTCTTTAATGTAAGTAGCAACCTCGTCGTCTGTAACTTTTATTGCGCTATCTGAAATACTTGCATATGGTATACCAACGATATTAATATTTGCAATACTATTACTTTCGTTATATTGTTTTTGTATCATCCAAGTTGGAACCTGGACGCCTTTTACAATAAGTGCTTGGTATTTATTTCTTAATCTATTTTCGATAGATGGTTCAATATACATCTTCTCGATCTGATTAATTTGCTCCTGATTTTTACTTTTTTTGACTTGCGCAATCGCCTGCTTAGCGTCATTCACTTTAAACTCCCCTGTATTAGGGTCGGTGAATTCTTGTTTAAATGGAGATTCAGTACCGAATAAAACATCAGAAAGTTCTTTTGCACCAACCGAGATACCTAATTTTTTTTCTTCTGTCATAAACAAAGCGCGGTCAACTTCTTGATTCCATAGGAATCCTATAAGCTGTTCACGTTTAACACCTTGTGAAGCATAATTTTGTACTTGGATTTCTAATTTCTCTTCAAAATCTGTTTTACTAATACTTACACCATTTACGGTTCCTAATTCTGAAACCATAGTATTACCTTGTTTACCAATGCCGTCTTGTAAAACAAAGGCAACCAAAGCGATTACAATAATTGTAAAGATGATCCAAGCACCTTTATCACGAATGTTCTGAATAATAGACATATGTAGCTTATAATTATATAGGCAGCAAATTTAGTATATTATATGAACGAAATTCATTTGTATCTAGATTAAAATACACAAAGGACAAGTGGATAAATAAAAAAACAGTGGATAAGCCCCAATTTTGATGAAATAAATGGGTATAATAATAGTAAAAGCAGATTTGGAAATATTAATAAGTAGATTTTATGTAAAAGTATAGTCAGTTTATACCCGTTAATTAACAGTGGATAAGCTGTGCTTATTTAAAAAGGGGTTCTAATTATATATATAAAAATAAAATAATAAGAATTGCTCTAATTTATACTGGTAAGGATATTAAGTTGCTTAAAAATATCAAAATAGGATTAAATTAAAATGCTTTATAAGTGAATAACTTAGTTATTAAGATATTAACAGCCGTAATAGTATTAGTTGATTTATATAAATGTATTAATAAAGAATACTACAGTAGTAATACACATTTGCTATTTGAAGGTATGATTAAAAATAAACTACTTTTATTGGATCATATGAAATACCTATTTAAACCACTAGATAAATACTTTAAAAAGATAAATTAATAAATACTAAATTTATTACTAAAGTAAAAAAAAATTATAAATAATTAAAAATCAATGTTTTATATAAAATTAATAGTGGTTTAAATTTAAAAACTAATCAAATTAGTAAAAAAATACTAAATATTTTAGTTTATTAACAATTTATCCCTATCTTCACATTCAATTTAAATTAAAACATAAAACGACATGCTATGAGTAACGCAGAAAAATTAAAAGCCCTGAAATTAACCATCGATAAAATCGATAAGGATTATGGTAAAGGAAGTGTAATGATGATGAATGAGCGCAGTCAAGAGCCTCAAGAAGTTATTTCAACAGGTTCAATTGGATTAGATACTGCGTTAGGAATAGGTGGATTACCTAAAGGAAGAATTATTGAAATATATGGACCTGAATCTTCTGGTAAAACAACTGTAGCAATTCATGTGATTGCAGAAGCACAAAAAAAAGGTGGCATGTGTGCAATAATTGATGCAGAACATGCTTTTGATAGTGCCTATGCAAAACGTTTAGGAGTAGATGTAGATAATCTTTTAGTATCTCAACCAGATTATGGTGAACAAGCATTAGAAATTGCAGATCGTTTGATTTTATCAGGTGCGATTGATGTCGTTGTAATTGACTCAGTTGCTGCACTAGTTCCAAAAAGTGAATTAGAAGGAGAAATGGGAGATTCTAAAATGGGATTACATGCAAGATTAATGTCTCAAGCATTGAGAAAATTAACAGCAACAATTAATAAAACTGGAACGGTTTGTATTTTTATTAACCAATTACGCGAAAAGATTGGTGTGATGTTTGGTAATCCAGAAGTAACCACAGGAGGAAATGCTTTAAAGTTCTATGCTTCTGTACGTTTAGATATAAGAAGAATGGCACAAATTAAAGATGGTGATGAAGCAATTGGTAATAGAGTGAAAGTAAAAGTGGTTAAAAATAAAGTAGCACCACCATTTAGGGCTGCAGAATTTGAAATCATTTTTGGAGAGGGTATTAGTAAAATTGGAGAAATTATTGATATGGGTGTAGAATTAGAAATCATTAACAAGAGCGGTAGTTGGTTTAGTTATGAAGGAAACAAACTAGGCCAAGGACGAGATTCTGTTAAAACAATTTTACATGATAATCCAGAGATGGCTAATGAAATAGAGGCAAAGATTAGAGCTAAAATTGCTGCTAAAGTAGAAGAAGCTGCATCAAAATAAGCCAATTAAAAGTGTTTTTTAAGGTTAGTAGGTAATGACCGCATCATTTGTGATGCGGTTTTTTTATATTTATACCGTGGTGCAATTATTAAAAATATTCATTCAGGCGGGTTTGTGGTTATTCTGTCATAAGATTCACCTTAAAAATAAACAACTATTTAAAACAACTGGGCCTTTATTAATTATTGCAAATCACCCTAATTCTTTTTTAGATGCTTTAATTATAGGTTCTTATTATAAGCGGAGAGTTTATTTTTTAGCAAGAGGGGATGCCTTTAAAAAACCGATTCACCGATTTTTCTTAGAATCCTTAAATATGATACCCGTCTATAGGCTCAGAGAAGGAAAGGAGTTTTTGCACTTAAATGATTATGCATTTAATAAATCAATCGATTTTCTAAGCAAGGGTTATGCTGTTTTAATTTTTATCGAAGGTATTTGTATTAATAGCAACGAATTACAACCATTTAAAAAAGGTACCGCAAGAATTTTAGAAGGCGTTCAAAAAATAAACGTACATCCAAAGATCCATATTGCTGGTATTGCTTTTAATCAATTTAGGGGGATTGGTAAAACGGTTAATTTAGATATCTCGGAAATGAATGATATACCACTAATACAAAACAGTAAAGACCGTGTCGTGTTTAATCAAATTGTTTTTGAGCAATTAAAACAAAACATTCAAATTCCAACAACCCCAACAAAATTTAATAAAAACAACTTGTTTTATAAAATACATCTACCATTTTACAACTTGATAAAAAACTTTGTTGCAGAAAAAACAAAAGACACTGTATTTTTTGACTCGGTTTTGTTTACTGTGCTGCTTTTTACCTATCCTCTTTTTATTATTTCCTTATTTTTTATTCTAAAAATATTTCATCTCCCAACCACCATTATTTTAGTTATCTTGGTATCACTACCAATAATGGGAAAAAGGGTACAAGAATAATGATAAAACTTTACAATGAAATCCATCCGAAAACTAGATAAAAGAAAAAAGATTGCGCTTATTGCACATGACAATAAAAAAAAGGACATTATTGAATGGGCGGTGCACAATAAAATAGTATTATCTAAACATAGTTTAATTGCAACAGGAACAACTGGTAGGCTAATTGAAGAAGCCTTGGATCAGCCGGTGGTTAAATTATTGAGCGGTCCACTTGGGGGAGACCAACAAATTGGTGCCATGATTGCGACGGGTGATATAGATATGATATTTTTCTTTTTTGATCCAATGGAAGCTCAACCACACGATAGTGATGTAAAGGCTTTATTAAGACTTGCTGTGGCCTGGAACCTACCAATGGCTTGTGATAGAACTACTGCCGACTTTATAGTCACCTCGCCATTTATGCAAGGGGAGTATGCATACGAACTACCTGATTATTTAAATTATTTAAACAGGAAACTCTAATCTACCATTTTTACGAAGCATATTTAGGGTTTGCGCTTACCTTTGTGTATGCCTTTTAAGCTTCAATCCAACTACACCCCCTCGGGTGATCAGCCAGCCGCAATTGCACAATTGACAGAGGCGGTCTTGAATGGAGATATGCAACAAACGCTATTAGGTGTGACGGGTTCTGGTAAAACATTTACCATTGCTAATTTAATTCAAAACATTCAACGCCCCACGCTTGTCCTTACCCATAATAAAACCCTGGTTGCACAATTATATGGAGAGTTTAAACAATTCTTTCCCGATAATGCTGTTGGTTATTTTGTGTCTTATTATGATTACTACCAACCAGAGGCGTATCTACCCACATCTGGGGTCTATATTGAAAAAGATTTAAGCATTAATGAAGAACTTGATAAGCTAAGGCTTCAAGCAACTGCACAATTATTAAGTGGCCGAAGGGATATCATTATAGTGGCGAGCGTGAGTTGTATTTATGGTATGGGTAATCCAACAGAATACGAAAATGGCATCATTCGAATTCATCAGGGACAGATTTTATCTCGCCAAGCATTTTTACACACACTTGTAAATAGTTTGTACCACAGATCGGTTACTGACTTTGATCGTGGTGCTTTTAGAGTAAACGGAGACACTATTGACATTCGATTGCCATATGTCGATTATGGGTATCGTGTTACTTTTTTTGGCGATGAAATTGAATCCATTGAAAGTATAGAAATTGAATCAGGAAAAAGGATCGAGCCCATGGAGAACGCGGCCATCTTTCCTGCAAACTTATACATGGCACCCAAAGAAATGCTTCAAGACATTATTATAGAAATTCAGGATGAGTTGCGCGCACAGGTGGAGTATTTTAAAAATGTGGGAAAACATCAAGAGGCGGCAAGGATAAAAGAAAGGGTTGAATATGATATAGAGATGATTAGAGAGCTAGGTTATTGCACGGGGATAGAAAACTATTCTAGATTTTTTGATCGACGAAAGCCAGGCACAAGGCCGTTTTGCTTATTGGATTACTTTCCAAAAGACTTTTTATGCGTGATTGACGAAAGCCATGTAACCATACCGCAAATAACGGGCATGTATGGTGGGGATAGAAGTAGAAAAATGAATTTAGTAGAATTTGGTTTTAGACTTCCAAGCGCGATTGACAACAGGCCGCTTAATTTTAATGAGTTTGAGCGGGTGATTGGCCAAACTATTTATGTAAGTGCTACGCCCGGAGAATATGAACTAGAAAAAACAGACGGATTAATTGTAGAACAGGTGGTAAGACCAACTGGATTATTAGACCCACCTATTGAAGTGCGTCCTACAAAAAACCAGATCGATGATTTATTAGATGAAATAGCCATGCAGGTAGCAATGGGCGATCGTGTGTTGGTGACCACCTTAACTAAAAAGATGGCCGAGGAGATGGATCGCTACTTATCTAAAATCAATATCAAATCTAAATACATCCATAGCGATATAGATGCACTAGAGCGTGTGGAGATATTAAGAGAACTAAGGCTTGGCGTGATTGATGTATTGGTGGGTGTGAATTTATTAAGAGAGGGCTTAGACTTACCAGAAGTTTCATTGGTGGTTGTCTTAGACGCCGATAAAGAAGGATTTTTAAGGAACGAGAAGTCACTAACCCAAACATCGGGACGTGCAGCAAGAAACGTTAGGGGTCGCGTTATTTTTTATGGCGACAAAATTACCATGAGCATGCAGCGAACTATTGATGAAACCAATCGTAGGCGAGCAAAACAGATTCAGTACAACACAGCACATAATATTACACCATCCACTATTGTAAAGTCAATAGAACAGGTGATGAAACAAACAGCAGTATTGGATATTAAAGGATTTAGTCAAGACAATATCAATATACGCACCACCGATGGGTTGAATATGGTAGCAGAACCCAATAGTCAATACGAAACCATTCCTCAAATGGAAAAAGCGATTTTGCAAACTAAAAGGCAAATGGAAAAAATGGCCAAGGCGATGGACTTTATGGAAGCCGCGAAGCTACGTGACGAAATGTTTAGAATGGAATTACAATTAGAAAAAATGAAAGCATCCTAATCTATGAATGAGTTTTTTATAGCAGTATACAATGGTTTAATTCAAACAACATGGATAGAAGCGATTGCGGTGATCATGGGCATTGTTTCTGTTTGGTATAGCCGCAAAGAAAATATTTTAGTGTTTCCTACCGGCATCATTAACACAAGCCTATTTATTTATCTAAGTTATAAAGGACATTTACTAGGAGAGGCTAGCGTGAATTTGTATTATACAATCATGAGCATCTATGGTTGGTATTGGTGGTCAAGAAAAAAAGAAGATCAAGTGACCAATGCCTTGCAGATAACCATAAGTAACACTTCACAAAGAATACAGCAGGTGTTGGTTTTCATAGGATTTTATGCCATCTTGTTTTTTGTACTAGAATTTTTAAAAAATAATTTTGCACCAGATGCGATTCCTTGGGCAGATGCACTGGCAAGCGCTTCGGCCTATACTGCGATGTGGTTAATGGCAAAGAAGAAGGTGGAAAGTTGGATTTGGTGGATTATCACGAATATTACATCGATACCACTTTATTTTATAAAAGGGTATGCGTTTACAAGTTTTCAATTTATAGTTTTATTAATTTTAGCAATTGCAGGTTTAATTACTTGGAATAAAAAAGCGAAGCAATGAAACCAATCCAAAAAATAGTAGTACTAGGTCCAGAGTCAACAGGTAAGTCTACACTTTGTGCTGCACTAGCGGTGCACTATCAAACGATTTGGACACCCGAGTATGCAAGACAGCATTTATCCGAACATGGAACCAAGTATACCTATGATGATTTATTAACCATCGCAAAGGGTCAAATCAAAAATGAAGAAAAATCTATTGAACTATTAGAACAAAATAATGCTGACAATATAAGTCAGGCAACTACAAAGAAGTTAATTATCGATACAGATATGTATGTGATGAAAGTATGGTGTGAATATGTTTTTAATAATTGTCATCACTATATTTTAGAACAAATCAACCAACGTAGTTATGATCTTTACTTACTCTGTGATATAGACCTACCATGGACTGCAGACGAGATGCGTGAATATCCAGATGCTGGACCTAGAATTGAATTGTTTACACTTTATAAAGAACTTTTGATCAATCAAAAAATACCATGGGGGATTGTCTCTGGCGTCGGTGCTCAACGCACATCAAATGCGATTCAATTAATAGAGGAAAAGTTACCGAAAATTTAAAAGCCAAAAATAATTCACAAGAGTGCCCGGTTTATACACAATACCTTGTTTGAAATAAAAAATTGTGGATGAACAGGTGGATAAACCCCGCTATTTTTTTCTAATTAAATCTCGAACATCTTCGTCTCCTTCTAAATTGTTCATTTCTCTTAGTATTTGTGGATAACGCCACGCAACTCTTTTTGTCATTGGACGTGCTGTGAATTTCTTGGGATTAGGAAGGCCTGCTATAATCATCGCTGCTTCTGCACGCGTTAAATTTTTTGCTGATTTTTTAAAATAATGTTGCGCGGCCGCTTCAACACCAAAACAACCAGGACCAGTTTCTATCACATTTAAATACACTTCTAAAATTCTTTCTTTACCCCAGATGAGTTCAATTAAAAAAGTAAAATAAAATTCTGGTAGTTTGCGAATGTATTTATCATATTTTCCGCCCTGCCACAAGAATACATTTTTAGCAACCTGTTGTGTAATGGTACTAGCGCCACCCCCTAGTGGAATTCTAGATTTCTTTTTTTTCTTTTTTGATTTGAAGCTTCTTTCCATGGCCTCCCAGTCTACACCAATGTGATCGGGGAAAGCCTGATCCTCACTAGCTATTGCGGCTAGCTTAATATTATATGAAAGCTGCTCCCAGGCAATATAGTCTCTCTTTAATCCTAAGCCAAACGCATTGGTCAACTGGGTAATAGTAATGGGAGGAAATACAAAACGCAAAATAACTACATAGAGTAATGAGCTAACAAACAGATACCAAATGATGCGCTTAATTTTTTTAATCAAAATATATCAATTATAGATGTATCAAGTCCTTTTTTAAAACCGCTACTTATAAAATTTCTACACTAAATCTTTTACCAATTGGTCTGTAGGGTGGATTCTTTTTAGCCATCCATCTGCCAACAAAAAAGGATACAATCCCACCTGCAATAGAAGGTATATTTTGTGAACTAAAAACAGCTTCTTTGTTAATAATTGAATTGGTGATGTTTAATCCACCATATAGAACGCCACCAACTTTTAAAAAGGTACCATTGGCAAATACGCTTTGGTATCGACCCTTGTCTTTTGCAAACGCACGAATTTCGTTGATGTGTAATGTGAGTGTTCCTAGTCTTAATGTATCTTGACCATAAGTACCATATTGGGTCATCATGGTTTGGAGCGTGTATTGTTTAACCTGAATAGAGTCTTTTTTAATCCAATGAATTTGCCCAGTAATCCATTGACGATTGCTAAATTCAAATTGTATGTAGCTGTCTTTTGTAAAAGATTTGATAGTGACGCCCTTGTCTTTTAAAATAAGCACGTTTCCGGTTTGTGCTACCACTATATTAGTCATTGCCAATAGGCAGGTACATAACAACAAAAGGGTTATTTTTTTCACAAGTCTAAATTACAATAAAGCCAACCAAAAAGAACCAAAAATGCATAAATGTTTGTGAAAGGAAGACCTATTTTAATTAATAGATCAATAGCGCACTATATAAAAGCACAGCGCTGAAGATTAAAATGATCATTCCTGAAAAGCGATTGATCCAAAGAAGATTTTTTTCCGTTAACCTGGGTCTTAATTTTCCAGCTAAAAATACTTTGATTAAATCAGACAATAATACAAATCCTAGGCAGGTTCCAAACACAACAAGTTTATATTGAATTGGATTGGGTGTATCGTCGGCACTATTGTTTATGGCGGCAGTCCAAGCAAACCAAAATAAAAATACACTAGGATTAAGCGTATTCATTAAGAAGCCAGAAAAATAAGAAGAGACCAGGTCTTTAATGCTCACCCTTTTATTGACCCCGTCGGTGCCCATGTTTTCTAATTTTAATTTTTTAAAGAACAATGTATACAATCCCATGATCAATAAAAATCCCGCTCCTGCTAAAGCAATTGCTGATTTATGGTTGAGCACCAAATTAAATAAAGAAGTAAAAACATTGCAAATAAAAAGTAAAACAAAATCACTACTAGAAACTCCTGCTACAAATGCATATCCAGAGCGCTTTCCATTGGTAAGGCTTTGCTTGATAATTGCGAAAATAACTGGCCCAATAGAAATGCTTAAAATTAGACCTAACAATAAACCTTTTAAAATTGGCTCAACTAGCATTGGCCTTGATATTTTATAAATTGCTTCCAGTCTGCAAGCATAACACCTTTCAATACTCTTGGAAACTTATGCTGTCCTCCAATTTTTCCCTTGCTTTCCATAAATCCCATAAAACAATTTTCTTTCAGCACAGATACTCTAATGGATTTAAGTGCGCTTTTTCGCTCAGTCGCATAATCGTCGTTGAGTTGAATTAGTTTTTCATCTATTTTTTCTGCTAATAAAACTTCATCAATAGTTTGATCACAAGCTACATACCAATGGTGTGCAAAAAAGTTTCCATCAGGCTCACCGGTAACCGAGAATTCTGGAATAGATAAATTCAATTCCTCACTCACTAACTGAATGGCTTTGTTCATATTGTCTACACTCAAATGCTCTCCCACCAAACTTAAAAAATGTTTTGTCCTACCAGTGATGATAATTTCTGCATTGGCTTTGTCGATAAAGCGAACCGTGTCCCCAATTAAATAACGCCATGCACCAGCAGGTGTACTAATTAAAATGGCGTAATCCTTACCTTCTTCTACTTCGTGAATCATTAAGGTTTCTGGATTGTCTACCATTTCACCAGAGTCATCAAAGTTTTTTTCGTCAAAAGGAACAAATTCAAAAAAGATATGTTGGTTATAGGTCAAGCGCATTCCTAATGCGTTTTGTTTATCCTGCCAAGCTAAAAATCCTTCACTTGCTAAATAGGTTTCAACATATTCAATTGGTTTTCCTAATAACTTTTCAAAACCATGTTTATAGGGCTCAAAGCTAACACCACCGTGAACGAATAAGGTTAGGTTGGGCCAGATTTCGTGGATATTATTAAGTTTGTAGCGCTCTATCACCATTTCTAAACACATCTGTATCCACGCAGGCACCCCCACCACAAAACTAATATCCCATTCAGGGGCTTTCTCTACAATCTCTTTTAATTTTTTATTCCAATCACGTTCTTTAGCAATTTTTTTACCAGGCTTGTAAAAAGGCTGAAACCAAAAAGGAGATTTTTTTGCCGTGATGCCACTTAAGTCCCCTGCATAATAACCCGCACCTTTTTGTAAATCGGTACTACCACCCAATGTAAGCCAACCGCGCCCCATTGCAGACAAGGGTATTTCACGATATTTTAAAAAACTAATCAATTGCTTGATCATGACGATCTTGTTGCCTCTTAATAAATCGTTTGTAATGGGAATATACTTACTTGCAGCCTCGCTGGTACCGCTGCTTAAAGCAAAATAGTTGATCTTGCCTGGCCAACAAATATCGGATTGGCCCTCAAGCGTTAAATGCCACCATTCTTTATAAATCTTATTGTAATTATAAGTTGGCACCATTTCTTGGAACTTTTTTCCAATATGCTTACTAGTTAATATTTCGTCGAATTTATTTTTTTGGCCAAAAGCAGTGTAACGCGCTCTTTTTAATAATTTTTTGAGCACGCGCAACTGTGCGCCCCTAGGATTTTTAGGTTGCAATCCTAAGGCCTTGCTAATGTTCTTTGGTAAATTAAACTCAAAAAGCGCCATCTACAGAAACGGGTTTTACTTTTAAATATTTGTTACAAAAATACGAATGTTATTCGAGCAAACGAACCTACTTTTGTATCATGATTAAAAATACGCTAATTCAGGCTGTAGAGCTCGGAGCAAAAGAGTTGACTCGTTTTTTTAACGGTACATTTACAATTGCTAGCAAATCTTCTATAAATGACCTAGTCACCGAGGCAGACCACGCTTCTGAAAAAGCAATTATTGGCTTAATTCAATCTCAATTTCCAGATCATTTTATCCTTAGCGAAGAAACCGGTGAGATGGCTTCCCTGTCTGATACAAAATGGATCATAGACCCCATTGACGGCACTATTAATTTTGCAAATGGCATCCCTATTTGTTGTGTAAGTATTGGTGTGGAGCATAAGGGCGAAATGATTTTAGGATCGGTCTACAATCCATTCATGAATGAATTGTATTTTGCAGAAAAAGGACAAGGCGCTACTTTAAATGGTAGACCAATTAAGGTGAGCAATAAAGATTCTATTTTACATAGCTGCTTGGTGACCGGCTTTCCCTACCAATATTTAGATAGCGAAAACGGGCCTTTACAAGTTTTTGAAAAACTAGTACGCAAAGCAATACCGGTTCGTCGACTAGGAAGTGCAGCATTAGATTTATGCTGGACCGCTGCTGGAAGATTTGATGGATTTTATGAACACAAACTTCAGGCATGGGATAGTGCTGCAGGATTTTTAATGGTAGAAGAAGCAGGAGGAAAAGTAACAGACCTATTGGGTAACGCATACAACCCATACCAGCCAGGCATCATAGCAACCAATGGTTTTATTCACGACCAATTGTTATCCGTGGTAAACGGTGGCAATTTATAGAGGAGTAAAGCCTAAAAAATAAACGAGTAAAAAAGTAACAGTAATATTTTATGTCAACAGAAAGAACAGAGATAGAAAAATTAGGCGAATTTGGATTGATAGAACGATTAACACAGAATTTCGAAACACTTAACGCATCTACTCAATTGTCAATTGGTGATGATGCAGCAGTGATAGATCATTTTGGAAAACAAACGGTGGTGACCACCGACTTGTTGATAGAGGGCGTACATTTTGATTTAATGTATACACCATTAAAACATCTTGGATATAAATCGGTGGTGGTAAACCTTAGCGATATTTATGCCATGAATGCGCAACCCACACAAATCACCATGAGCGTAGCTTTCAGCAATCGCTTTAGTTTAGAAGCACTAGAAGAATTTTACGAAGGCGTAGCCATTGCATGTGAAAAATATGGGGTGGATTTAATTGGAGGAGATACCTCCACTTCACAAAAAGGACTCATTATTTCTGTGACTGCATTGGGTGAAGTGGCACCAGATGCATACATCAAAAGAAGCACAGCCGAATCTGGTGATTTAATTTGTGTTTCAGGAGATTTGGGCGCCGCATTTTTAGGACTGACATTGATGGAACGCGAAAAACAAATCTTTTTAGAAAATCCACAAATACAACCCAATTTAGAAAACGAAGATTATATCGTAGGAAGATTGTTAAAACCCGAAGCAAGAAAAGATATTATTGAATTGCTTGAAAAGTTAGAGATTAAACCAACATCCATGATGGATATCAGCGATGGCTTGAGTTCAGATATATTGCACTTGTGTAAACAATCTGAATTAGGTTGCCGACTTTATGAAGAAAAAATTCCTATTAACGAAGCAAGCAAGGCTGCTGCCTTTAAGTTTGGGTTAGACGCAACAGTGTGTGCATTGAATGGAGGAGAAGACTATGAATTGTTATTTACAATGAAGCAAGCAGATTATGATAAAATGACGATGCAAGAAGAAATTAGTGTGATTGGATATATGTGTGATGCATCCGAGGGAACCAAATTAATTACCAAAGGAAATAATTTATTTGATATCACTGCACAGGGATGGAATGCTTTTGGAAAAGAAGTTTAATGATTGATCACCTTATTTAAAATAGCCAATGCTGCTGACAAACAAAGTAGATTGGCTTTTTTGTTGACTTCAATTGAACCAGTTATGTTTTTGTTTTGCATGACTTTCGCAGGATATACACTGCACATTTTTATTGCTTCATCAAGAGGTATGCCCACATGTTCAACTAAATTCTGAATTGATTTCAATTGCGTTAATGCAGAGCCACTCAGCGTTCCAGCAGATTCATATTTGTCACCAACCAGTGTATGTTGATATAATCCTGTATTAGTTGACGTTACTGCGTCAGTAATACAAAACAATCGATCCCCCATTATTTTTTTCGCAACACGTATTGCAGCAAAATCTACATGATAACCATCCGCCACGATACTACTCATGGCGGTTGGATGATTGAACAAGGCCCCAACAACACCAGGTGCACGATGTTGAAATGAACTCATTGCATTAAAAAGATGTGTTGCAACAGGAATGCCATCATTAAAAAATTGCATCGCATTTTCGTAAGACGCATTGGTATGACCAGCAGAAACTACAATACCTGCATCCTGAATAGTTTTAATAATTGCTGGTGCACAAATTTCAGGTGCAAGTGTAATCATACTAATTGCATCAGCCCCATATGCTAAAATTGAATGCAGCTCTTCCATGTCGGGTGCATGAATCACCGATGCATCATGCGCGCCTTTTTTACCTACATTAATCCAAGGCCCTTCTATATGCAATCCTATACAACCCTTTCCACCAGAAGCCTTATACGCTTTTACTGCGTCTATGGATGCATAAATAACATCTATGCTTTGCGAAGCAATAGTTGGTTGAAAAAATCCAGCGCCACCCTCAATACTGTATTGATAAATTTTATCAATGGTCTCTTTTTCAGGAAACTCAGATAATAATTTTCCACCTGCACCGTAAAGTTGTAAATCTATTAATGCAGGAATAATGAAAGACGAAGCATGGTTGGCATCAAATCCTTTTTGATCTATTCCAACCACCACATCGTTTTCAAGATGTATGACTACATCATTCAACCATTCGGAACCCGTGAACAATGCTTTTGTTGAATAATCTAAAGTCATAAAAAAAATTAAGAAGATTGAATTGTAAAGAAGTCTGCATCTTTCCAAAATGGAAATTGACTTCTTGTGGCTTCAAGTTCTTCGCGATTGAGCGTAATTTGAAACACCGATTCTTGATCTGCGCAGTGGTACATCACTTCACCTAAGGGACCTACCACCATTGAGTTTCCGCTATGAGAAATATTATTTCCATCTAGCCCCACTCGGTTTACACCCACTACAAAAGATTGATTTTCTATCGCCCTCGCAACCAATAAAGTTTTCCATGCATGGTTCCTTTTTTCTGGCCAGTTGGCTACATAAATTAATACATCATATTCGTTATTAGATGCCTGTCTTGCCCAAACAGGAAAGCGCAGGTCGTAACATATTTGTAAATTAATTTTCCAACCCTTCACACTTGCAATGAGTCTCTTGTTGCCTGCGGTATAATGTTGGTCCTCTCCTCCAAATGCAAAAAGATGCCTTTTATCATAATGACCATATTCGCCGTTGGGCAACATCCAAATTAGTCTATTATAAAATTGCCCCCCTTCTTGAATCATTAAAGAGCCGGTGAGAATAATTTTTTCGGTCATGGCCATTCTACGCATCCACTCAACACTTGGGCCTTCCATGGTTTCTGCATGTAATTCAGGTTGCATGCTAAATCCAGTATTGAACATCTCTGGCAGGATGACGATTTCGGTCGGCGCATCTAGGTTCAATATTTTTTGTTCTAAAAAAGCAAGATTAGCACCTTTATCTTCCCAATGAAGATTGGGCTGAATCAATGTAAGTTTAAGTGTTGACAAGGAAATTAATTTAAATGTCTATGCAAAAAATGCAAAGTAAAGATAATGCAATTTTATAGATAGATTTTTTGCTTAGGCTTTATAAAGTTTTTGCACAATGGGTTGGTATAAAATTGGCTCAAATCCACGTTGGTGTAAGAATGCATATGTTTTTGCCATGCGGCTTAAGCCTCGTTCTCCCTTTAAGCTATTCCATTTTTTAGTGGCTAATTGTTGTAGGGTTTTTAGATAGGCATCCTCATCAATCGCTTTTAATCCAATTTTGATATTGTAGCTACTGACCCTTTTTTGTTGTAAAGCGTGTTGAATTTTGACCTTACCCCATCCCTTAATTCTAAAATGTCCCCCTGCAAATTGAACAGCAAATCGTTCTTCGTTTAAGAAATTATCGGCAATCAGGTCCGACATAATTTCTTCTACTTCGTCCTTGGTCATACCGAGTTCGTATAGCTTATCCCTGACCTCTTGCTGGGCCCTTTCTTGGTAGGCACAATAGTGCCGTATCCTTTGTATAGCTTGCTCCTTACCAATTCGAACTTTCTTCATAATGTCAATAAGAATTGCTAAAATAGCTTTTTAATCTTAAGATTTTGCTTTAGTTTCGTTCTAGTTATTCAAGGGGAAACAGCCACCCTAAAAAATCAAAAATTGAACGCATGAAGTTTATTGTATCTTCTTCTTCTTTATTAAAACACCTTCAACAAATTTCTGGTGTCATTAATACCAATACGGTATTGCCTATCTTGGAAGATTTTTTATTCGAAATAGAAGATAAAAAATTGAACATCGTAGCGACTGATTTAGAAACAGTCATGCGCGTACAAATGGAAGTAGAGAGCAAGGTGAATGGACGTGTTTGTATTCCTGCAAAAATCTTAATTGATTCTCTGAAAAACATAGCAGACCAACCCTTGACGTTTAATATTGATAAGAATTATGCAGTAGAAATTACAAGCGATAATGGAAAGTATAAAGTGATGGGTGAAAATCCGGACAACTTTCCAAAAGAGCCTACAGCAGACGATACAACCGGATTTAACATGACCAGTGGCGGTTTGTTAACAGCCATCAATAAAACATTATTTGCAGTGAGCGGAGACGATCTTCGTCCTGCAATGACAGGGGTTTTCTTTGAACTAACAAAGGAGAGCGTTCAGTTTGTTGCTACAGATGCACATCGATTGGTGCGATATAAAAGAACAGATGTGAAAGCGACTCAAAACGCTTCTTTCATCGTGCCTAAAAAACCACTTAATTTATTAAAGAACGCATTACCAGATAATGATGATGCGATCACAGTTAGCTTTAATAACAATCACCTATTTGTAGCACATGGATCTACACAATTAATCTGTCGATTGATTGATGCAAGATTCCCAGACTATAAAGTGGTAATTCCTGCTGATAATCCTTTTCGTTTAACAGTGAACAAGCACGACTTTCAAAATGCATTACGCAGAGTGAATGTATTTAGTAATAAAAGCACCAATCAGGTGGCTTTAAATATTACAGGAAGCGAATTACAAATGGCTGCACAAGATATTGATTTCAGTTTCGAGGGGAACGAGCGCATGAGTTGCGAATACCAAGGAGAAGATATTCAAATTGCCTTCAACGCGAAGTTTTTGATTGAGATGTTGAATGCTGCAGATACCGATGAGGTCTTTATTGAATTATCTACACCTAGTAAGGCAGGCTTGATAAAACCTTCAGAACAAGCTCCAGGAGAGGACTTGTTGATGTTGGTGATGCCGTTAATGTTAAATAGCTAATCCCTATCCTATACAAAGTCTTCAACAAGACTTAAGAAGAACCCGGTGTATCTGACAGCAGAACATCGGGTTTTTTATTTACATTTATGCATAAAACAAATTGCTATGATTGAGGCGATAAAAATCTATTTTGAAACCATTCCAAGTTTGCATAGAGCATTGATTCTTGCCGGAGGAATTAGTTTTTTTTGGATCATTGAATCCGCGGTACCACTGTTTCAATTTAAATATAATAAATCCAAGCACGCTGCGTTAAATATTTTCTTCACTTTTACAACGATTGCCATCAATTTTGCTTTTGCATTAGTGATGGTGAAGACGAGTGATTATGTGGTGGCCAATGGATGGGGCTTATTACAAGTTGTAAAAATGCCTATCTTGTTTGAATTCATCATTGGTTTAATGCTACTGGATTTAATAGGCGCCTACCTTGTGCATATGATTGAACATAAAGTGAAGTTTTTGTGGAAATTTCATATGGTACACCATGCAGATGTTTATGTAGACACGACAACGGCAAATCGCCATCATCCTGGTGAATCTGTTATTAGAGCTGTCTTTGCTATCATTGGTGTAATGGTATTGGGTGCGCCTATGTGGTTAGTGCTATTGTATCAAAGTGCTAGCGTAGTTTTATCTCAGTTCAACCATTCTAATATTAAAATACCAAAATGGTTTGATCAAAGTTTTGGTCTAATATTGGTGTCACCTAATATGCATCGTGTGCATCACCATGTCACAAGACCACAAACAGATGCGAACTATGGAAATATTTTTTCATTCTGGGATCGACTTTTTGGAACCTATGACAGCACAGACATGAAAGACATTGTATACGGATTAGATGTGGTAGACAATTCAAAGCATGCAGACATCTCTTATCAATTAAGGATGCCATTTGACAAAAGCATTAAATCAGATTATTAATCCATCGCTTTAGAAATTCGTATAAATTAAAATTATCCATGAATAAAGTTGGCGCATTTATACCAGCTAGGTACGCAGCGACAAGGTTTCCAGCAAAGCTGATGCAAATGCTTGGCGACAAGTCGGTGATTCGACATACTTATGATAATACAAAGGCTACGGGCTTATTTGACGAAGTGTATGTAGTGACTGACAGTGAAATTATTTTTAATGAAATAGTTTCAAATGGTGGCAAGGCCATTATGAGTATAAAAGAACACGAAAGTGGATCGGATAGAATTGCAGAAGCCATCCAAAATATAGACATAGATATTGTGGTGAACGTTCAAGGGGATGAGCCTTTTGTGAAGCGGGAACCATTAGAAAAAGTACTTGCTTGTTTTGAAGACCCAAGAGTTCAGGTTGCTTCTCTAATGCAGGTATTAACCAATCCAGCATCTATTGAAGATCCTAATTATGTAAAAGTAGCGGTCGATAAAAATTGGAACGCCTTATTCTTTTCACGCAGCGTGATTCCTTATCCAAGGTCAACAGATACGGCAATGACGTATTACGAACATGTAGGCGTGTATGCATTTAAAAAACAAGCCTTAATTGATTTCACCAATTGGCCCATGTCACCATTAGAAGCCGCAGAAAAAATTGAGTGCTTACGTTATTTAGAAAATGGCGTATCCATTAAAATGGCTGTCACTCATTATATGGGCGTAGAAATAGACACCCCCGAAGACTTGATTAAAGCAGCTGCATTATTATAAGTAGCATTTTAGTATAGTTAATTGTATGTTTTAAAAAACGGTTCAATCAAAGTTAAAATCACATGAACAAAGGAAAATTATTTCAGTCTACTGTAGTGGCTGCACTTGCAGGGTTTATTTTTGGATTTGATATGGTGGTGATTTCTGGAGCTGATAAACCTATTCAAGAACTTTGGCAAACCACACCTTGGTTTCATGGATTCTTTATTATGTCCATGGCATTATGGGGTACCGTGATTGGTTCTGTATTTGCAGGTGCACCAACAGAAAAATATGGTCGTAAAAAAGTGTTGATATGGTTAGGTATTATGTTTATTGCCTCTGCCATTGGATCTGCATTGGCACAAGACCCTTATACTTTTTCTTTCTTTAGATTAATTGGTGGTATTGCCATTGGTGTATCTTCTGTAGCAGCGCCTACTTATATTTCTGAAATTTCTAATAAAAATAATAGAGGAAAATTAGTGGGTATGTACCAGTTCAATATCGTCTTTGGTATTTTAGTGGCTTATTTATCTAATTATTTTTTAGCAGGTGTAGGCGGCGCCAATGACTGGCGTTGGATGTTAGCTGTTTTATTAATTCCTTCTATCATTTATACTTTAATGACACTAGGCTTACCCGAAAGCCCAAGATGGTTGTTCTCTGTTAAAAACGACGAGGCGGGCGCTAGACAAAACTTAGCCATTGTGGGGGTAGAAAATATAGATGAAACGATTCAAGAAATAAAAACAGCTTACGATGAAGAAAAAGCACAAGGCACTATTCAATTATTTACCAAGCATCACAGCAAAATAATTTCTATTGCTTTTTTCGTAGCCTTTTTTAACCAGGCATCGGGCATTAATTTTCTTTTATATTATGCTCCTAGAATTTTAGAAGAAGCAGGATTTGCAAAAAATAATTCTTTATTAAGTTCTATCTCTTTAGGTTTAATGAACCTGGTCTTTACATTCGTAGGTCTTTGGTTAATTGACCGCATAGGCCGTAAGACTTTATTAATCATTGGCTCATTTGGATACATTATAAGTTTATCCATGGTGGCTTACGGTTTTATTTATCATAGTGCACCCGAGTTCATGCTTAGCTTTCTACTATTATTTATAGCTGCGCATGCTATTGGACAGGGTGCTGTTATTTGGGTATTGATATCAGAAATCTTTCCTACTCAAATTAGAGCCAAGGGTCAAGCCTTTGGAGCTAGCATACACTGGGTTTTTGCAGCACTTATTACTTTAGTCACACCAGTATTTTTAGATAGTGAAAATGGAATTTTCAAAGATAATCCTTGGCCCATCTTTGCTTTCTTTACCATGATGATGGCATTACAATTAGTTTGGATTTTAACTAAAGTACCAGAGACAAAAGGCGTTTCCTTAGAGGAACTACAAAAGAAATTAGCACAGTAAACTAAAAGCGACTCCATGGGGTCGCTTTTTATGAATAAGATTGTAACTTTGATACGAGTAAAAAAATAATTATGCAGTTTCGTAATTTTAAAATGGTCGACTATGTTGTGTATGGCCGAGGTGCGTTTAATCAAGTAGATGAAATCATTGCCCCGCATCGTAAGGGCGATTTTCCAATGATATTTTTTCTAGATCATTTTTTTGAAGGAAAGCCTTTGGCAAGTAGAGTGCCTTTAAGAGGGAAAGACAAAATTGTTTTTGTAGATGTGACTTATGAACCAAAGACAACGCAGGTGGATGCAATTGCAGCTGAATTAAAAGCAGCGTTTGGCGAAGTGAGTGGTATTGTTGGTATTGGCGGAGGATCAACTTTAGATTTAGCAAAAGCAGTTGCCTTGATGATGAAAAATCCAGGCTCTTCTGCAGACTATCAAGGATGGGATTTAGTACAACAAGCGGGTGTATATAAAGTGGGTATTCCTACATTAAGTGGCACAGGTGCAGAAGTCAGTCGTACGACTGTATTAACGGGTCCAACACGTAAGTTGGGTATGAATTCTGACTTTACACCATTTGATCAAATTGTTTTAGATCCTGAATTGACAAAAGACGCGCCTGCAAACCAACGTTTTTATACAGGGATGGATTGTTATATACACTGCATTGAAAGTTTAGAAGGTACATTTTTAAATGAGTTTAGTAAGAGCTATGGAGAAAAAGCATTAGAACTTTGTAGAAAAGTTTTTGTAGAAAAAAATACCTGGGATGAGGAATGTGATGATCAGTTGATGATGGCTTCTTATGCAGGTGGTATGAGTATTGCGTATAGCCAAGTAGGTGTGGCGCATGCAGTGAGCTATGGCCTAAGTTATTTATTAGGCACAAAACACGGCATCGGTAACTGTATCGTGATGAATCATTTAGAGGAATATTATCCAGCCGGTGTTAAAGAGTTTAAGCACATGGTCGCTAAAAACAATATTGATATTCCAGTTGGGATCTGTGCGAATTTATCAGAAGAACAATTTGATGCAATGATCAATGTGTCTTTAGGCATGAAGCCATTATGGGAGAATGCTTTAGGCCCTAATTGGGAAAGTATCATGACTCGTGAGAAATTAAGGGCATTATACGGTAAGCTTTAGAAGCTTATTGCAAGACCCTTATAATTGTTACGATTTTCATTTTAGATGATCTCTTTACCAGTTTTACCCTAGTATCCCCCCCCATCCTTATTGAATCACAAAAGAGCATAATTTAAGTAGGCGTAAAATTTTGGTAATTTTTATGCTTAATTATGAAAAATACTTTTAACTTGTAGATGTTAATTTTTTCCAAATATTGGAAATGTTAATACTAATAAATTACAACGCACCAAGGCGCTTTCGCTTTATTTATAAACCAACTCTAATATGAAAATTAAACCTATCATTATCTTAGGCATTAGCCTATTATTTTGTTTGTTACAAAATCCAACCTTCGCACAGGGCACCGACAAAAATGAATCCCAAAAAATTATGAAGGGGACCGTGCTCAATTCAAAGGATAATACGCCTTTGGCTAACGTTTCTATTAAACTTCTAAATTCAAAAAAAGGCACTACTTCAAAAGCAGATGGGTCTTTTTCTATCGAAATAAAAAATGGGGATAAAGTAGAATTTAGTAGGGTAGATATGATTTCAAAGACAGTTGTTTTAAAAGAAAGCAATAATATAGTCCTATTACAAGAGTCCGAAAACAATTTAAATGATGTTTTAGTAATTGCTTATGGCAATCAAAAACGTAATTCATTTACCGGGGCAATTGGTACAATTAAAAATACAACAATAGAAAGCGCACCCAATGCATCTGTTCAAGAAACGCTTCAAGGAAACATGGCGGGTGTTCAATCTACCAATGCCACTGGACAAGCTGGAGGTGTACCACAAATTAGAATCAGGGGTATCGGATCAATCAACGCTTCTGCAACACCCCTTTATGTAATTGATGGAATACCAGTTGTGAGTGGAGACATTTCTGGATTAAATAGTAATACGATTGCAGGATTGAATGCGAATGATATACAAAGCATGACAGTTTTAAAAGATGCCTCTGCAACTTCTTTATATGGTTCTAGAGCTGCCAATGGTGTTATTTTAATCACGACCAAAACTGGATTTTCTGGAAAAGCTAAAATTAATTTTACGTATCAGAAGGGCTATAATAATAATACATTGGCACCTGAACAAAAAACCTTAAATACAGAAGAGTATCTTCAGTATTATAAAGAAGGATGGGTAAATTCAGGAAAACCTGCAACTTCTTTTGATTCCTTATTAACTGCAAATGGCATAAACCGTTCCGTCAACACAGATTGGTTTAATGAAATATTAAGACAGGGTCAATATAGTCAATACAACTTAAACGCTAGCGGTGGTAATGAAAAAAACACTTATTTTATTTCAGGAAGTTATTATAAATCAGATGCAACTACAAAAGGAATTGATTATGACAAAGCAACATTCCGTGTTAATGTAAATTCTGAACTCACTAAAAGATTAAATGTGAAAGCCGGCTTTAGTGGAAGTTTTCAAAGAACGAGTAACTTCTTAGGAGGAAGCTTTTTTGCCAATCCTATTAGAGCCATGTATCGATTGGCTCCGTGGTTGCCAGTGTATAAAAGTGATGGCACTTATGATTTAAGTTATAATAGTGGATATAATCCGGTAGCCGTAATTCAGACGACCAATAGAAATGCAAAGACTTATAATTTTTCTGCGAATACCTCTGCAAAATATGAAATTGCTAAAGGATTAACTTTTGAAGGCACTTATGCATTAGATTTTAACCATGCATTTAAAAGTATATATTATGATCCAGGTGTAGGTAACTTATATATTGCGGTAGGTGGAGCGATTGAAAATTACAGCCAAGACATTACTAACTGGGTGGCCACTAATATTATAAGATACAAAAAGGAATTCGATACTAAAAATACCTTTGAGGCTTTTGCGGGTTATGAAGCACAAAAAAGAAGCGATGTGGATATTAGTATCGAAGTAAACGGTATCGCTCCAGGAACAACCACTCCTGCCGGGGGATCAAGCCCTGTTTTAACGACAGGTACGGGAACGGGCAATACCTTGATCAGTAAATTTTTAAATACCAATTATACCTACGATGATAGATTTTTTGTATCTGGTTCATTAAGAGAAGATGCTTCATCAAGATTTGCTAGAAATTTTAGATCAGCTATTTTTTGGTCTGCAGGAACGGGCTGGAATATCCACAATGAGTCTTTCTTTAAATCAAACTGGGTGAATGAATTAAAGTTAAGAGCAAGTTATGGTTATACTGGTAACCAAGGTATTGACAACTTTGAATCTCAGGGATTATATAGTGCAGGAAGTGATTATAATTTACAATCAGGCTTAAGCTTAACTCAATTATCTAATGACAACTTAACTTGGGAAAAAAACATTCCTTTAAATATTGGACTAGATTTTTCGCTTTTAAAAGGACGCATCTCAGGATCGGTAGAGTGGTATGATCGAACAAGTAGTAATTTATTAATTAGTCAATCTATTCCAAGTTTAAATGGAGTTAGTAGTGTTACCGTAAACAATGGCGCAATGAAAAATAGTGGAGTAGAAATAACTATTTCTTCTGTGAATATTTCACCTTCATCTCCAAAAGGATTTAAGTGGGTAACAGATTTCAATTTCACCACCAATAGAAATAGAATTACAGATATTGACTCTGCTTATGCTGGAAGTGCTGCGTATGATCGTAGAATTGGAAACGATTTTTATACGCATTTTCAAAGAGGTTATGCAGGCGTAAATCCTGCGAATGGTGAAGCTTTATGGTATACTTCAAGTGCAAAAGATTCTACGACTAATGTATTTACAACAGCATTACCTAGAATTACCCAAGGAAGCGCCTTACCAAAGTTTTATACAGGTATGACTAATAGCTTTTCATACCAGGATTTTAAATTGAGTTTTCAATTGTATGCTTATTGGGGAAATACGATTTATGATCAATACGGCTATTTTCAAAAATCAGATGCCAACATTGGTTTCTCAGATCAAAGTAATGGTTTAAGCAAATATGAATATGCGCGTCGCTGGACAACACCTGGTCAAATCACAGACGTTCCTAAGCCCGTTTTCTTAGGCACTCAATCTTCTAATGCCAGCTATGAGAGTTCTCGTTTTTTATATGATGGTAGCTATATCCGTTTAAGAGACATCACTTTATCGTATAATTTGCCGAAATCTTTTTTAGCTAAAGCCAAAATAAACTCAGCCAAAGTATATGTTAGGGGACAAAATTTATATACCTATACAGTAGATAAGCGATTTAATACAGATCCTGAGGTTTCTGTTGACGGCACGATGTCACAACGACCTCCGGTTTTTAGTACTCTATTATTTGGCTTAGACATTAATTTTTAATTTGAAATAATTTTATTATGAAAAATAAATATATCATTACCCTTTTTACTATTGCAGTTAGCTTAATAGCATGTAATAAAGATTTTCTGGATATTAAGCCAGAACAGAGTGTGTTGACAGAAGACGTTTTTTCGAATATGTCCGCTTCTCGTGCAACAGTGAATGGACTGTACTCGTTGATGCAATCTTCCAGTTATTATGGTAGAGATGCCATGGTTATCCCAGAAGTACTTTCAGATAATATGACCAGAAGTGTAAAGACTGGAAATAGGTATACTGGTATGAATACGATGACACACACTGCAACAGATGCAAATGTGACCAGAATGTGGAGTCAAATATATAGAGTGGTGACAAATGCAAATGCGATTATTGCGAATGAAGCAAAGATCAACACTGCTGCTTCGGCATTGCAAAAGGAAGAGGCCTTGCAGCTTGTAGGGGAAGCCTATGCGGTGCGTGCACTGGCTTATTTTGATTTAATAAAGTTTTTTGCAAGACCACTTAATCATACCTCAGATGGATCACATCTTGGTGTGCCATTGGTTTTGTTGCCTATTACTAGTATTTCAGAAGTGGTTTATCCGGCAAGAAATACAGCAAAAGAAGTGTATGACCGTATTTATTTAGATATAGAAGAGGCTTTAAAAAGACTACCTGCTTCAGGCAATGTATTATATAATGGTGTGACGAGTAATACTTTACAAAAAATCAGGTTCAATACTTTTTCTACTTTAGCATTAAAGACAAGAGTTGCTATTTATACAGAAGATTGGCAAAAAGCCATTGATGCTTCTAACTTAGTGATTGCATCTGGAAAGTATACCTTATATCCTTATGGATCGATGGAGCAAGATTTTAGAAATCAAAATAGCAGCGAATCAATTTTTGAAGTAGCTAATAATACAAACGACAATGCTGGCACCGATTCTTATGCATATTTGTCTAGTCAATCTGGATATGGAGAATTATTAGGAACTAGACAAACCATGAATAGTAAAAGCACAGGCACTACACTATCTACTTTTAAAGGACTTTACGATACTTATTCAAATACGGATGTGCGAAGAAACTTTATAAGCTTAGGAAATAGAAATTCATTAGGAGGAGAAGTCAATGTTCCTTTGTGTCTTAAATATATCAATATTAGCACAAACATGGAAAATATAAAAGTGATTAGATTATCGGAAATGTATTTATCAAGAGCAGAAGCGAGGGCTAGATTAGCTGTAAAAAATGCTGATGCAAATAGTTTAAATAGCTCTTTGGTAGACATTAATTTAATCAGAAAATCAAGAGATACTGCTTCTGCTACAAAAGCATTTACCGCATCATTATTAGCGGTACCACCTACGGGCGCAATTAAAGCAACGGCTTTACTAGATAGTATTATCGTAGAGCGTCGTAAAGAATTTGCCTTAGAGGGCCATAGACTCTTTGACTTAAATAGAACACAAACAAGTTATGTGAAAATAAATGCTGCAGGTAATAGTACTTCAAGACTAATTCAATATTCTGCCACTACCAGCAGCTATTATTACAGAACTATTTTACCTATTCCGGTAACCCAGGTTCAAAATAATCCGAAAATGGTTCAAAATCCAGGCTTTTAGATTATTTTAAAACATGAAAAAATTAATTTATTACTCATTTAAAAATATATTTTTAACAATCCTATTACTATTTGCGTTAACAAAGGTGAATGCAAATAGTAATAGAGATACTTTACGCGTATTGTTTGTTGGCAACAGTTATATCTATTATAATAATTTGCCACAGATGGTATCATTACTATCTGACAGTTTGAACACCAAGCTTATTTGTAAGAAATCTACCTATGGAGGCTCTACCCTAGGAGATCATTGGAATAGCAGAAAGGGCATACGTACCCGAGCAATTTTAGAGCAAGAAAAATTTGATATCGTCATTATCCAAGACAATAGTATGTGGCCACTGGAACACGCCGATAGTGTTTCAATGTTTGGGAAATTATTTTGTGATTTGATAAAATCTAAAAACACCACTCCATATATATACAATACATGGTCTAGAGAGGCCACTCCACAAACCCAACCTGCCATTAATAAGGTATATGAAGCATTAGCCCTTGAAACAGGTTCGGTATTGGTTCCTGTTGGATCGGTTTGGGCGGAGGCTAAAGTACAAAGACCGACTGCTCAGTTGTATGTTAGTGACGGATCCCATCCATCTCCGCTGGGTACTTTTTTAATAGCCTTATGTTTTGTCAAAAAAATAACCGGTGTACTGCCTACTAAATATGCTACTGTATATAATTATCCAGGAATAGATAATGAAAGTATTCGATTAATGCAGGTATCAGAGAATGATATCTTATTTTTTAGCAAGCTTGTCAATAATTCATTAAAATAAATCCTTGAAAAAACTTTTTAGCAATCTTACCTTCTGGGTATTGGCCTCTATCACAGCAGGTATCTTAATTGGTTATATATCCCCTAGTACAGGTGTTGCGATGCAACCCTTGGGAAAATATTTTATTGATGTTGTTAAACTGTTTATCAACCCCATTATTTTACTTACCATTATTTCAGGTATTTGCGGAATGAGTGATTTAAAAAAAGTTGGAAAGATAGGGGGTAAAGCAATATTGTATTTTGAAATTGTAACAACCGTCGCATTGCTCATTGGTGTTTTGGTGGCATATGTCATACAACCAGGTGCACATGTAGATACTTCGAATATTCAAAATGGGGATATTTCTGCATACAAACAAGGCGCAACATCATTTTCTTGGTCTAGTTTTTTCAAAAGTAATATTACTATTCAGGTTTTAATTTTTGCGATTATTGCAGGTGTAGTGATAAGTAAATTAAAACAAAGTGCGAACATAATTTCAAAAGTTAATTGGGTAAGTAAATATGTGTTTAAAGGCTTACATTTTGTGATGTATCTTGCGCCAATTGGTGCCTTTGGTGGTATGGCATATACTATTGGAAAATATGGGGTAAACACTTTGTTGCCCTTAATGAAATTGATGGTATGTGTTTATATTACCATGGGCTTATTTGTAATTGTGATATTGGGCTCTATTTTAAAATACTGTAAAGTCAATATATTTTCCTTTTTAAATTATATTAAAAAAGAGCTCCTTATTGTTTTAGGCACTTCTTCTTCTGAAGCAGCGCTTCCCTCCTTAATGGAAAAACTTGAAAAAATGGGATGTTCAAAATCTGTTGTTGGGCTAGTGATACCGGCAGGCTATTCCTTTAATTTAGATGGCACATCAATTTATTTATCGATGGCGATTATTTTTTTAGCACAGGTATTTAATATTGATTTAAGCATCGAACAAATATTCACTATTATTGCCATACTTATGGTTACCTCTAAAGGCGCCGCGGGTGTTACTGGCAGTGGCTTTATTGTTTTGTCTTCTACTCTAACGGCCACAAATTTAATTCCAGTTGAAGGATTGGCTTTATTGTTGGGTGTTGACAGATTTATGTCAGAAGCCAGGGCAATTACCAATTTCATAGGAAATGGAACTGCGACTATTTATATTTCGCACACAGAAAAATTGTTAGATCATAAAACAATGCATAAAGCATTTAGCAAGGAATCTCCGTTAGATGTAATTGTATAATAAATAATAGAGGCTATATTAAAATGCATCTATTCCGCTACTGCTACGACTTCTTTCACTTCAGGAATCATGCGCTTCATCATACCTTCGATGCCGGCTTTAAGGGTTACCATGCTTGAAGGGCAACCGCTACAAGAGCCTTGTAACATCAGGTTGACGATACCGTTGTTATAACTTTTAAACTGTATTGCCCCACCATCCATTTCTACAGCTGGCTTCACATAGTTTTCTAATAATTCTTTTACACGCTTTACTATATCATCGTCATCTGCTGACACCACATTGGTTGCTTCTTGTTTCATCTTAGCAACCTCATCTTCATTCACTACCACACCACCTGCTTCTAAATATTCTTTCAAGAAAGTTTTGATTGTAGGAATTACATCCTGCCAATCTTCGGTATCGGTTGTTTTTGTAAGCGTCACAAAATTGCTAGCGATAAAAACACTTTTGATAAAAGGGAAACTAAATAATTCTTTCGCCAATGGAGATGCAGTAGCCAAAGCTTCTTCTGCAACATCTAAACTTTTGCCTGGATACAATAGTTTGTTAGCCACAAACTTCATTGTTTCTGGGTTTGGGGTCATTTCTGTATAAATGCTCACGATGGTATTGCCTGTTGTAATCATAATTGCTTTTTTATTCAGTCCAATACAAAAATAATCAAATTGGACGGCTTGATAGCCCAAGAAAGGGGATAATGCCTTTATTTTTCCGATATCGAAAGACCAAGAAGAGCAAGTTGCTGCCTATTTAAATTGCAATGTCTAAATCACTTAGCTATTGATGATCATTAATTTAGCATAGTTCAACATGATCTTTTTCTCTCCATTGAGATCAAAAAGGATATTAGCTATTGGGTTATGCGCTGAGCCTTCAATGGTTTTAATGATCCCGAAACCAAACTTTTGATGCTCTACTTTCATGCCCTCTTCTAGTGCAGTTGGGTCTGCAGCGGCAAAATTGACCGAAGGAATATGGTTTTTATTGAGTGTACTTGGTGGTGTGACAGGTAAGTAGCTAGGCTTACTACTAGCAACACCGCTTTCGGTACTTGGCTTGATATAGCCCGATTTATTACCTCCATGCATTCTGTCGTAGGCGCTGCCCCAGCCACTTGATTGGTTTCTTGCACCACCACCTGCACTAGACTTATCTAATTTTTCTTCTGGCATTTCTTCGATGAACCTACTTGGATCATTTTGCACCAGCTGACCAAATCGATATCTTGAATTCGCATGGCTTAACCATAAATGTTTTTTCGCTCTTGTTACGGCAACATAAAACAACCTGCGCTCTTCCTCTAATTCCTCTCTTGTATTAATACTCATGCCACTTGGGAATAATGTTTCTTCTAATCCCACTACAAAAACACAATCAAATTCCAACCCTTTTGCGGCGTGCACCGTCATTAATTTTACGGTGTCTTCGTTACCAGTGTCATTATCGGCATCGGTAATTAAAGTGATCTGTTGTAAATAAGAGCCCAAACTTTTATCTCCTAATTCACCATCCTCATTGCTAGGGCTTTCTGTCCACTCTTTAATAGAGTTCAATAATTCTTGTACGTTTTCGTAACGCGCTAATCCTTCGGTAGACTTGTCGTTGAAAAGTTCCTTAATCATATTGGTACTCTTGCCAACTTGCACTGCCACATCGTAGGCATTGTTTTTTGTTAAGAGATTTTGAAAATATTTTATCATGGTCACAAACTCTTCTATCGAATTGAGTGTGCCAGCTTTAAATCCAAATCCTTTTGCTTTTTCTAGTACTTCAAAAAAAGTAATATTTTGTTCACTCGCTATCACTAAACATTTTTCCACTGTGGTTTTACCAATCCCTCTAACAGGGTAATTGATAATTCTTTTTAAGCCTTCTTCGTCTTTTGGATTGGCAACGACGCGTAGGTAAGCGATAAAATCTTTGACCTCCTTTCTTTGATAGAAGCTAAGCCCACCGTAGATCTTATAAGCAATGCCTGTTCTTCTTAAACTTTCCTCAAAGGATCTGGACTGGGCATTGGTCCTATATAAAATGGCAAAATCTTTATTGTAAAAATGATTTCTTAATTTATTTTCTTGAATACTATCTGCCACAAATTTTCCTTCATCATTGTCGGTCATCGTACGCACCAACTTAATTTTATCACCCTCTTCATTATCGGTCCAAAGTTCTTTTGGAATTTGACCCTTATTATTTTTAATCACATAGTTAGCCACTTCAATGATAGACTTACTACTTCTATAATTTTGTTCTAGCTTGACCAACTTAACGTCGTCATAATCTTTTTGAAATTGTAAAATGTTTTCTATGGTCGCACCACGAAAGCTATAGATACTTTGTGCATCATCACCCACCACACAAAGATTTTCGTGTACCGCTGCAAGTAGTTTTGCAATTTGATATTGCACCGGGTTGGTATCCTGGTACTCATCAATTAAAATATATTTGAACTTATGTTGGTACTTATGCAGTACTTCTGGAAAATCATGCAATAGTTCATGCATTTTAAAAAGTAGGTCATCAAAATCCATTGCCCCGCTTTTAAAACAACGCGCCACATAGCTTGCATAAATTTCTGCAATTTGAGGGCGATTGGATCTAGCATCTTCTTGCTTTAAAAAATTGTCCATCGCATATTCACTAGGACCTACTAAACCGTTTTTAGCTGACGAGATACGATTGTGTACAATATTGGGTTTATATAATTTATCATCCAAGCCCATATCATTGATCACCTGCTTTAAAACAGACCTAGAATCGTCGGTATCATAGATCGTAAAGCTTTGAGGATAGCCCAACTTGGCAGCTTCTGCTCTTAAAATACGCGCAAATACGCTGTGAAAAGTACCAATGTACAAGTTACGAGCTTCGGTATTGCCAAGGGCTTTTTCCACCCTTTCTTTCATTTCGGCCGCGGCCTTATTGGTAAATGTAAGCGCCAAGATATTAAATGAATCTACACCACTATGCATTAAGTGCGCAATACGAGAGGTCAATACTTTTGTTTTACCACTTCCCGCTCCGGCAATAATCATCAAGGGCCCTTTAAGGTGCAGAACCGCCTCTTTTTGTTGCTCATTTAATCCGTTCAAATACGCTTGTTGCATCCTGCGAAGATACGTGTACTTGGTGCAATTATAAAGCAGGTGGAAAACTAAAAATAATAAAAAGCTTTAAAAATAGCGTGCAAAAAATCAGGGCACCTGTTGAGGGGTGCCCTGAAAAATTTGGAAAGAAATTGAAACCAATCTTTTTAAGAATGATTGTTCTAAGGACTACTTATTTTCTAATAATTTAAAGAACTGATCTAATTGTGGTAAGATCACGATTCTTGTTCTTCTGTTTTTAGCTCTATTTTCTGCATTATCATTACCAACTAATGGTGCATATTCACCTCTACCAGCTGCAGTCATACGCTTAGGATCTAAACCGTAGGTATCTTGTAAAATACGCACTACAGTTGTTGCACGCTTTACAGATAAATCCCAGTTGTCTTCTAACACAGAACCATTGTCTAATAATTGCTTAGAATCTGTATGTCCTTCTACCATGAATTCGATAGATGGTTGTGCTGCTAATACTTTAGCTACTTTACCCAATACAGATTTAGCCTTGTCTGTGATATTAAAGCTTCCGCTTTTGAATAATAATTTATCAGAAATGTCAACGTATACAACGCCCTTATCCACTTTCACATTAACGTCTTCATCGTTTAAGTCGCCTAATACGCCTTTCAAGTTCATTACTAAGTTCATGTTGATTGAATCCTTACGAGCCATTGAACTTTGTAAGCCTTGAATGTAAAGGTCTTTTGATCCGATATTGTCTAAAGACTTCTTGATGCTTTCTGCTTGTGCACCTGTTACAACAGACATGTCCTTTAATTGGCTCAATACCACATTGTTGTTTTCCTTCAAGAAGTCAATTTGCTTATTTAAATCAACCACTTGATTTTCTAAAGCTTTTCTTTCTGCAGCCATTTTATCAGTATCGTTTACTGCTTTTGCAGTTGCATCTTGTGCATCACGGTATTTACTTTGAAGGTCAGCGTATGCGCCATTTAATTCCCCATATTTAGTTTCTGCCTCTTGTAATTTTTTAGGGCTAACGCAAGAGAAAGCACCTAAGCTTATAAGAGCAAGCGCTAAAAAAATTTTACTTTTCATGTTAAGTCTGTTTTTAGTATATGAATAATCAAGTTATTGCTGTGACAAAAATAAGAAACTACGGCATAGGAATAAAACAAATATAGAAAATCACTTGTTTTTAACAAACTATATCGTCTGTAATGCCATATTCTGGAACATATCCCTCAAATTCTTTAAAAAAATTGACAATTGAGCGTAAATCGGCAGATTCATCATTGCTAGTATAGAAAGGCTCTGCAAAAACCACGCGTCTTTTGCCAAAATCAAAGCCTACCATCAAAATGGGTACCCCTGCGTTTTTAGCGATATGGTAAAAGCCGGTCTTAAATTTAAGGACCTTTCTCCTTGTGCCTTCTGGGGAAATGGCAATATGAAAGCGTTCATTTTTGCGATATAGTTCCACCACCTGATCCACCATATTGTTCTTTTTGGTTCGATCCACGGGATAACCCCCTAAAAGTCTAAAAAACCAACCCGTGATGGGGTTAAACAGCTCTTTTTTACCCAAAAAATGCACAAATTTAAAATGCATTTGTTTGCGTACCGCCAAACCAAGGAAAAAATCTACTCCATGGGTATGAGGCCCTGCAATGATCACAGACTGCTTTAATGCGTGAGGAAAATTGCCCTCCGTTCTCCAACCCCTTAATGTAAAAAACCACCACGCCACAAATTTTTCTAACATATGCTAAAATTAAAGATGCATTAATAGGCCTGCATTATGAATTGAATGGACCTCCGAAGCTACTATTTTTTCTGTTTTGATTTTTGGAATAGCCGCAGCCTCGATATTTTTTAAATAGACTTTATCATAGTATTTTAATAAAATAGAAAAAGCGCCTTCGATATTATTTTCAACTAAAAAATTCACTGCAGTCTTTGTCTCTAATCCCCCCAGTCTTTTTTGAATTCTCAAAGTAGCCGCTATTAAATCAGCTACTGCAAATTTGCCATAAGCTTGAACAATAAATTGTAAACGTGCATCAAAGGGGATGTCAATAAAATAACAAATACTATTGCGCATATTTTTAAAAAAAGTAATAGGCAGCATATTTGTTCCTATTCTTTGGCTTTCGTCCTCTATCCAAAAATAGGAATGTACTGCGCTGATATGAATTAATTCCTCTGCTAAATTATTTTCAAATTGTTCTTGACTAGTTTGTTCATTTTGCCCTAGTGCACCAAATGCAGATCCTTTATGATTGGCTAACCCTTCTAAATCAATAACGGGTAGCTTGCTTTTATGTAGTTGTAAAAGTATTTCTGTTTTACCCGATCCCGTATATCCACCTAATACTTTCATTGAATAATTTTTTTCGAACTGCGCTAAAACCCAATTGCGATAAGCCTTGTAGCCTCCAGTAAGTTGCTCCGTTTGAAAACCGTATAAATCCAATAGCCATGCAACCGCAGCACTTCGCATACCACCTCTCCAACAGTGCACTAAAATTATTGGCTTCTTATTATTTGTTTTTTCATAGCTAGCTACCCATCCTTCTACCTGTTCAATCATGTTTTGCATCTTCGTGCCAAAAAAAGGAAGCCCTAATTTAATGGCAGCTTCTCTGCTTTCTTGTTTATAAGTAGTACCAATTTCTGCGCGTTCTTCATCGGTGAAAAGTGGAAGTGAAAAAGCAGTTGGGATATGTGCATGTGCATACTCTCCAGGACTTCGAACATCAATGATTAAATAGTTGGATAAATTTTCAAATATCCCTTCTCCAGTTTTCTGTACAGCCATGCTACAAATTTACTTGCTTTAAGGTTGCTTCCAATGCTTCTTGTGTAAAGCTTTTAAAAGGAATGGGTTGGTACTTAAAATTGGCTGCTTTTTCTAGGGCTGTTTCAAGATGAAATGCACTTTGATCATAGGCAATGGCCCAACCTTTTTCTTGCCATCTTTTAGCTAAGTATTCCTGTTCGGTTTGTCCAGGTGTGGGCACTAAAATCAAGGGCTTATTCAGTGGAATCAGTTCCATTAAGCTGGTATAACCCCCACGGCTAATAATATACTTTGCATTTTCAATTGCTTTGACCAGTGCTGGACCTCCCAAATGCGGTACGATAGATCCAAATTCAGAAACAGCATGGTTATCGGGCTGGCCAGCCGTGCCTGCGATGAGCTTAAAAGGTTGCTTGAGCCGATTGCCTTCTGCCCATAAGATATCCTGAAAAATACTTCTTTGAGGTTCTGGTCCAGACAGAATGCCTAAAAACAAGAGCGCAGGTCCTTGATCATCCACCTGATTGGCAGCAAATGTATTTAACCTAGACAGGCAATTCATATACCAAACGGGCACAGATGGTTTTATTGTTGGATTTCCTAAAATACCAGAAAGATTTTGGTCACCTTCCATATCCGGTACCCAAACCATGGCATAAAAAAGTTTAAACCAAGTATACTGTACCCATTGCAAAAATCTAGTTGACCAGCCATAAGGCGTTTGCAGATTGAGTTGATGTGTTATAAATACAGAAGTTGTTTTAAAGTGAAAAAAACCAAGTCGATTATCAGAAACAATCAAATCAAATTGTTGGTGTCGATTTGTTTTATATAACCACCAAAACTCTCTAAAGATGTTGTACAAAATACGAGGAATCTGAACAATCATTTTAAATGTAAAGCCCGCAGCTTTTTTAGAATAACGAATTCCATATCCTTTTAATCTAAGGAAAGTCAAACCAGGAAAGGCTTCTCTTAAAATTATTTCGTGCACGCCTTCTGTAGCAATCGTTACATGATAGCCAAGTTCAATAAACGCAGTAATAACTGGGATACATCTTGTTGCATGACCAAGTCCCCAATCTAATGGCGCGATGAGTACCTTTTTTTGTTGCATGAATCTTTAAATCTTATTCAAATATACTTGTAAAAAATTGTAGTTTTGTATCCATGTTAAGAAGCCATATATATCTTGCGAACAACGATGTCTTAAAAAGACAAAAGCAATTGATATTATTATTGGAAATACACACCATGTTGTATCAGATAGAACATGTAGAACAGTTTTATCAAAATATCGAAGTGATTGATTTAAATAAAAGAAAAATCATTCAAAAGCCGCATTTAGTAAAGCGCAGCTTAAAAGACAATCCTGAAAAGCCCTTTGTCTTTGCTTACCACAAAAATTAGTTGAATTACCCTATCTTTAAGAGGACGATTCCAAAAAATTGTTTTCATAAAAAGAAATAGGTATGTCATTTATCACAAAAGAAAAATCAGTCGCACTTTATGCTGCCTTGGTTTCCTTTGGAACCTATGTTTTTATTTTTGGATTTCGAAAATCATTTACAGTTTGCACTTTTGAAGGCATGACCTTTGGCCCTATTGCATTTAAAACTGCGATGGTGATAAGTCAAATGTTGGGCTATTTGATGGCTAAGTTTTATGGCATTAAATTCATCTCTGGTCTAGAAAAAAAGCATCGCTATAAAATTATTTTTTTATTAACGGGTATTGCATGGGCAGCTTGGTTATTGTTCGCTATTGTGCCAGCGCCTTATAGCATCTTATTTTTATTCATCAATGGTTTTCCATTAGGCATGTTATGGGGTGTTGTCTTTTCTTATGTAGAAGGCAGACGTAGTACAGATTTTATTGGCGCTGCATTAGCTGTAAGTTTTATTTTTTCTGCAGGATGGGTGAAGTCGGTAGGCGCCTGGTTGATGCAAGATTTTAATATCATAGAAACCTGGGTACCATTTTGTACTGGATTGGTTTTTGCATTGCCATTAGTACTATTTGTTTGGGGCTTGGAGAAAGTGCCGCCACCTTCTAAAGAAGATGAAGCCTTGAGGGCAAAAAGAATTCCAATGACAGGGGAAGACAGAAAATTAATTTTAAAACAATATTTACCAGGCGTGATTGCTTTTATAGCCATCTATTTATTTGCCACTATTTTTAGAGATATCCGAGATAATTTTTCGGCAGACATGTGGAAGGAGATGGGTTACACTGCAAAGCCTTCTACTTTTTCTGAAACCGAAATTCCTATTACTATTTTTATTCTAATCTTAATAGGCGCAGTTGTTGCAGTCAAAAATAGTTTTAAAGCATTTATGATAGCGCATGTGTTTATTATAATTGGCTTTGTGGTTGCGGGGTTGTCTACTTATTTTTTCACACAAAAATTATTAGATCCATTTTGGTGGATGCTCTTAGTGGGACTGGGCTTATACTTGGTGTATATTCCTTTTAATTCTATTTATTTTGATCGCTTAATTGCAGCCTATTCGATAAAAGGAAATGCAGGCTTCTTTATTTATTTAGCAGATTCAATTGGTTACGTGGGAAGCGTAACGGTGATGTTGGTTAAAGAAGGCATGACTTTAGAGATAGAATGGACGACCTTCTTTTCGCAGAGTGTCATGATTTTATCTTTTGTGGGTATATTTATTACAGGGTATGCAATGTATTATTTTGCATCAAAATCAAGGATGACCCCGTTGATACAATAACGCAAGCCTGTTGGAGGCGGACCATCTTCAAACACATGTCCTAAATGCGCCTTGCACTTACCGCATTGCACTTCTGTTCGCTTCATTCCATGGGTATTATCAGGCGTATAAATAATTGATTTTTTGGTTAGGGGCTCGTAAAAACTAGGCCATCCACAACCACTATCAAATTTAGTATCGCTTTTAAACAAAGGATTACCACATGCCTTACAATGATAAGTTCCAATGGCCTTAGAGGTTTCAAAGGCACTGGTAAAAGGACGCTCGGTGCCCTTTTCTCTAGCAACAGCATACACTTCAGGGCTTAAGATCTGTTTCCAAACGCTATCAGGTACAATCACGGCTTCCTTACTGGTTTTGGAATAATAGGTATTTTCTTTTGTAGGCATGGTTTTCGATTTATTGGTTTGGCTAATCGTTGTCTGGCCGCATGCAGTTTGGCTCATTAAAAGACAAAAACAAAGTATTTTATACATGATATTGATTTCTATGTAAAATACTAACAAGTATTCAGGTAATTTGTTGTTTAATTTATAAAGGAAGGTTAAAAAAATTTACAACAGTTTGTTATCTTTGTGTTCTATTAACACAATCCCATGTTCAATTTAATCCTATTTGGCCCTCCAGGAAGCGGAAAAGGCACACAAAGTGAGAATATTATCGCTGCCTATGGTTTACAGCATTTATCAACAGGTAATTTATTACGTAGCGAGATTGCAGGTCAAACCATATTAGGATTGAAAGCCAAGAGCTTCATGGACCAAGGACAATTGGTGCCAGACGAAGTGGTGATAGGCATGGTGGATAATTTTATGAATGCGCATCCAGAGGCAAAAGGATTTTTATTTGATGGCTTTCCAAGAACAACGGCGCAGTGCATCGCACTAGATGCTTTAATGAAAAATAAATCAAACGAGATTAACGTGGTGCTTGCATTGGAAGTAAGTGAAGAGGAGTTGGTGAAAAGATTATTAGGAAGAGGTTTGACATCTGGCAGATCGGACGATACCAACGAAAATATTATTCGTGCTAGAATTCAAGAATACAATGATAAGACCACTGCGGTAGCAACATATTATGCACAATTTAACAAAGTGGTTTCTGTTAAAGGCGAAGGAACAGTAGAGTCTATCTATGCAGATTTAAAAGCAGAGATCGACACAAGAATCAATTAATAAAAAACGATGTATATAAAAAAAGGATCAACAACTGTTGATCCTTTTTTGTTTCAAGTATCTTTTATGATTAGATATGATTAGATATTCAATCCGCCACAAGCGCTAATCACTTGACCAGTTACATAACTACTCATATCGCTTGCTAAAAATAATGTGGTGTTGGCAATCTCATCTGCTTTACCAAAACGTCCCAAAGGAATTTTATCTAAAAAAGCTTTTCCTGCTTCACCTTCATTTAAATAATGTGTCATGTCGGTTTCTATAAATCCTGGCGCAATTGCATTACAACGAATATTACGACTACCTATTTCTGCAGCAATTGATTTTGTAAATCCAATGATACCAGCCTTGCTAGCTGCATAACTACTTTGACCCGCGTTACCGCGAATACCAATGATAGAGCTCATATTAATAATACTTCCACTGCGCGCTTTCATCATTGGACGAATCACTTGCTTGGTCATATTAAAGACGCTCTTTAAATTGGTTTCCATGACATCATCCCATTGTTCCTCTGTCATACGTAATAATAAATTGTCTTTAGAGATGCCTGCATTGTTGACACAAATATCAACCGTGCCAAAGGTGGCCACCACATCGTTTACAAATGTTTCACATGCTGCAAAATCACCTGCATTGGCTTGGTACGCTTTTGCTTTTACGTCTAATTTTTCTATTTCAGCAACTAGCTGGTTTGCTTTTTCAGCACTACTATCACTCACGTAAGTGAATGCAATATGGGCACCTTGCTCTGCTAATTTTAATGCGATGGCAGCTCCAATGCCTCTAGCTGCACCGGTTACAATCGCTACTTTTCCTGCTAATAATTTCATGACTTTCTATTTTTAATAAACCAATAAGTATGCATTAATATAATACTAAGATTCACAAATATAATAGGATTATCCTGTTTTAAAAAACCATACGCCATCCATAGTACACTTCCGGACATGTTGATGATCCTTAGTTTTCTTACATCTTGTATTGCAAAAGAACCCACTACAACAGCAGTTGCTATCCAGCCTAAGATATCAATCATGGTATTTGTTTTTTATTATCCTTCTAGGTGAATCAATTTTACTTCCTCTAAAAATTTACGCTCATTGGACAATCTAGGTATTTTATGTTGTCCACCTAATTTGCCTTTTCTTTTCAACCATTCGTAAAAACAATCTTTTTTAACAGCAGTGATTTGCGGCAATCCAAGTGCAATGTCTTTATACCTTTTAGCTTCATAATCACTATTCACTGATTGTAAATTTTTATCTAGTTCAACCGCGAATGCGTGCATATCTGATGGCACATTTTCAAATTCAATCAACCACTCGTGTGCGCCAGCGCCCTTGTCTGACATAAAGATAGGTGCAGCAGTATACTCTTTCATCACTACATTCAAATTTGCACAGGTTACACTAATCGCCTTATCACTATTGTCTGCAATCAATTCTTCTCCAAAAGCATTGATATATTGTTTTAATCGTCCACTCACTTTAATTCTAAAAGGGTTGAGTGTCACAAACTGCACGGTGTCTCCTACAAGATATCGCCATAGCCCACCATTGGTGCTTATGACAATGGCATAATTTTTTCCTAATTCAACTTTATCTAATCCAATCGTGATTGGATTTTCTTTTCCATAGGATTCTACTGGCATGAATTCATAAAAAATGCCATGGTCTAAAAAGAGCAACATGCCTTCTTCGTTCATACGATCTTGGGCAGCAAAAAATCCTTCACTGGCATTGTAGATCTCTAAGTAATTACAATCTCCACCAATGATTTTTTTAAATTCTGCTTGATAGGGTATAAAAGAAACACCCCCATGCATATACAATTCAAATTCAGGCCAAACCTCTTTAATTGTTTTTTTACCAGTGATTTGTAAAATACGTTTTAACAATACCAGTGTCCATGTGGGCACACCTGCAATAGAAGTCACAGGCTCTTGGATCGTGCTTTGTGCAAGCATTTCGATTTTAGATTCCCACTCATCCATCAATGCAATTGATAATTCTGGAACCCTAACTAAGCCAGACCAGATGGGCGCGTTCTGTAATAAGACTGCGCTTAGGTCTCCATATTGAATGTCTTCTTTAATTGGATGTACTTGATGGCTTCCGCCAATGATAAGCATCTTCCCTGTTAAAAGATCACTATCCGGAAAGGCGTTATAGTAAATACTGAGTACATCTTTTGATGCTTGAAAATGATTGTCTTCGATGCTTTCTTGGCTTAGCGGAATAAACTTACTCTTGTCGCTGGTAGTGCCACTACTTTTTGCAAACCATGCTATTGGGGTATTCCATAATACATCTGCCTCGCCCTCCATGACCTCATCTATATAAGGCTTAAGGTCCTCGTAGGCTTGTATTGGAACAACTTCTTTGAACTTTCTAATATTGAAAACGCTACTAAACTGATACTTTCTTCCGATCTGTGTATACTGACCATGGGTAATGAGGTCCTGTAACACTTCACGTTGCGCAGCTACCGGATCTTTAACCCAATGCTCGATGCGCCAATAGCGCAGTCTTGCTAGTCTTGATAATGCTGGGCTAAAAATCTTCATAGGCTATTTTTGTCCCATTTCAATAATCCAATCCTTGCGCTTTAACTCAAAGTTCGTACCAAGGTATAATCGTCTTACATGTTCGTCTGCTGCTAATTCTTCGGCAGTGCCGTGCTTAAATATTTTTCCCTCAATCAATAAATAAGCACGATCACAAATGGATAAGGTTTCGTTGACATTATGATCCGTAATTAAAATACCAATGTCTTTTAATTTTAATCTAGCTACCACCGATTGTATATCTTCTACTGCGATAGGATCCACGCCAGCAAAGGGTTCGTCTAATAAAATAAATTTAGGATCCACAGCCAACGCTCGTGCAATCTCTGTTCTTCTTCTCTCCCCACCACTTAAACTATCACCGTTATTGTTTCTTACTTTTTGTAAATTAAATTCATCTAAAAGGGTTTCCATTTTATGCAAACGCTCGCCTTTTGTCAATTTTGTCATTTCTAGGATGGCCATGATATTATCGGCCACCGACAACTTTCTAAACACACTCGCTTCCTGTGGTAAATAACCCAACCCCATTTGAGCGCGCTTATACATAGGCAAATGGGTGATATCCTCCTCGTTTAAGAACACGCGGCCCTCATCTGGCGCAATCAAGCCAACCACCATATAGAAAGTCGTTGTTTTACCAGCACCATTTGGCCCCAGTAATCCAACAATTTCACCCTGTTTTACGGATACGCTTACCTGGTCCACCACCTTGCGGCCCTTGTATTGCTTAATCAGTTTATCGGTATGTATGGTTAGTATCACGTTGAATCTTTTGTACAAAAATAAGGTTAAAAAGGCCTATTTGAACCTAGTCAAATAATATTAACTATTTTTGTATTCTATGCACGTAACAGCACATTTAGCAAAAGCAAAAGACACATTGGTCTCCTTTGAGATCCTGCCACCATTAAAGGGTAAAACAATTACCTCTATCTACGATCATTTGGATCCACTCATGGAGTTTAAGCCTTCATGGATCAACGTGACCTACCACAGAAGCGAGACCATGTTTAAGAAAAAAACAGATGGCACTTTTGAAAAAGTAGATGTAAGAAAGCGACCGGGCACGGTAGGTATTTGTGCTGCGATTATGAACCATTATAATATCGATGCAGTGCCACATATTATTTGTGGTGGTTTCACTAAGCGTGAAACAGAAGATGCCTTAATTGACTTGCAGTTTTTAGGTATTGACAATGCTTTAATTTTAAGAGGCGACGCGGCTAAGAATGAGTCTAGCTTTGAACCAGAGCCAGGTGGAAATAAATATGCGATTGATTTATTAAAGCAAGTAGGACAATTGAATCAGGGGATTTATTTAGACGAAGATATTTTAAATGGTGGCAAGACCGATTTTTGTATGGGTGTGGCTGGCTATCCAGAAAAGCATTTTGAATCTCCAAATTTTGAAATCGATTTAATCAAAACCAAAGAGAAGGTGGATGCAGGAGCAGAGTATATCATGACCCAAATGTTTTTCAACAACCAAAAGTTTTTGGAGTATGTGCAAGCCTGTCGTGATATGGGTATTACAGTTCCCATCATTCCAGGATTAAAGCCGATTACGAATAAAAAGCAATTGACAATTTTACCAAGAATATTCCACGTAGACATTCCAACAGAACTGTCCAATGCTATCAACAAATGCAAGACAGATGCGGAATGTGAGCAAGTGGGCACAGAATGGTTGATCCAGCAAAGCAAGGAATTAAAAGCAGCAGGCGTGCCTGTGTTACACTACTATACTTTAGGAAAACCTAAGGTGATAAGAGACGTTGTTTCAGCTGTGTTTTAACTTATTTTTTTTGTTGCGCTTGCAAGAAATCATGAAACTGGTCTACTGTTAAGTTTTTAGCAATGATTTTTTTGTCCTTATCTAATAAATAGAAGGTAGGCGTTTTAAACACATCATACAGTTGTCTAATGGTAGTTGCATTGCCTGCATTGACTTCTGCATTCAATGCCGCTTCAGTTTGATAAACATGCATCCATCCTGCATCAAAATGTTCCTCTGTTATAAATTGTTTCCAAGAAGCTAATTCTTTTACATTGGTATTTACTCCAATCACTTGTACACCCAATTGCTTCCAATTTTTTGTATAAAACGAATCTACCCTAGGCATTTCTTCTTTACAGTGACCACAGGTTGGGTCCCAGAATGCGATAAATGTATAGGTAGCCGGACTATTATACAATGAAAATAATTTGTTATCCATTGTGTTCAAATTCAATGGTGGAGCGGGATTCCCAATTAAGTTGGCCATGATGCTATACGCGCGTTCTGTGATTGCTTTTTTAGAATCGTTGTTTAACAAGACCGTATCTCCCTTGCTAAAAAAGTTTTGAAACAAATGTAGAAACACTTTATCCTGACCCATAAATTCAGGACTGATGTATTTATTGGTAAATTTAAAAAGTAAAAAAGGATAAATTTCTTTTCCTGTTTTTGCTACAGTCAACATGTATTGTACTTCTTCTATAATTGAATCTGGCTCGCGTGAAACATAATTTTTAAAATACTCATCTAGCTTCGCTTCAAAAAATGGTGTTCTTAATAAACGGTTATCATTGAAGACCACATTATCCCAATAATGATTTTTGACATAATAAAAAGGATAGGTAGAATCCGCCATGCCATTGATGATGGGGATTGCAGGTAGTTCGGGTCTTTGTAACACATCCAACAAAAAACGCATCATTGAATTAGGTGCAGTTGTGATAATTTTTTGTCGCTCCTGTTTAAAGCTAGTGTCCATCTTTTTTAAAGCTTGCAGGTATTTTAAAGAATCGCTTGTTGTTGCTGCGCTGTTATATGCTTGCTCCAACTGGTTTCTTTGCGCACCAAGTTGGTTCATACTTTTTGAATAACTGCTAAAAATATCGTTGTCTTTTGAGCCAATTATTTTATAGTCTACTAAACTCAAAGTGTCAGCAATGATTTTAAATTGTTGGCCCTCGTCTACTAAAAACTCAAATAGAATACTATACTTAGGAGAAACAATAAAATAGATGCCTGGTGTTAGTTTTTCTTTGCCTTTAAAATAACCAACGCTTGCCTCATTCAATATCGCCGAATCTGCCAGTACACGATTTTGTCCATAGTTGGTGCCTAAATATACCTTTGTGTTTTTGTAAGGCTTAAGGGTAATCTCAATATTATGCCCAACAGGACCGGTTTTTGTAAGGGACTGTTTTTTGACAGCCTGTGCATGCACTGCTGTTGAAAACAAAAGAACTAAACTCAAACTGGATATAGCAATAATTTTCTGCAACATATAAATGGGTTAAAGGACAAATAAAGTACATAAAAGTAAAAAATAAAAAACAGATTTAGGTTTAATTTAAATGGGTGGAATGGTAGATTCTAGTAGCTGGATTGTACCTTTGTTACCGTGAGAAAGCCAAAACCTACTATCATTTTAGAAAAGGTCCTTATTGAGGATTATGCAGCAGAGGGGAAGTCCTTAGCAAGAGTGGATGGGAAAGTAATTTTTGTTGAAGGCGCAGTGCCCGGAGATGTGGTGGACATTCAACTACAAAAAAATAAAACCGATTGGGCAGAGGGCTTTGCTAAAAAATTTCATAGCTATTCTGAAAATAGGGTGCAACCATTTTGTAGTCATTTTGGGGTATGCGGAGGATGTCAATGGCAGATGCTACCCTATGCACAACAGTTAATCTATAAGCAACAACAGGTAGTAGATAATTTGACAAGGATTGCTAAAATTCCATTGCCAACTATTCCTGCTATTTTGGGTGCCAAGCAAACCGAGGGCTATCGCAATAAAGTAGAATACACATTTGCTACAGAGATTTATATGTCATTTGAGGCCTTCAGAGCCATGAAGGCTTCTGGCGAAGACCCAGTTAAAAGCCCAGGGGATGGTGGTTTTCATGCGAGAGGATTTTTCGAAAAAATTGTTCCTATAGATACTTGTTATTTACAAGAAGAGCCAACCAACTTCATGCGCAAGGCGGTGGTGCAGTTTGCTTTAGACAATAAGATGCCATTTTATAATATCAAACAACATCAGGGTTGGTTAAGAAATATGTTTGTTAGAAATACGACCAAGGGAGAGTGGATGATTAATTTGATTCTTGGTTATGAGGATGAATCAAAAAGAAAAGCATTATTAGATTTGTTGTTAAAGCAGTTTCCTCAAATTACTACGCTCTTGTATACCATCAATACCAAGCGCAATGATAGTATGCAGGATTTAGAACCACAAGTATATTATGGTAATGGCTATATCACAGAAAAATTAGAAAAGTTTGAATTTAAAATAAGTCCAAAATCTTTTTTCCAAACCAATTCAAAACAAGCCGAAGTGTTATATCAAGTCACTCGCGACTTTGCAGAATTGACCGGAAAGGAAATTGTATATGATTTATATTGTGGTACCGGAAGCATTGGTATTTTTTGTAGCGAGCAGGCTAAAAAAATTATTGGTGTAGAATTTGTAGCAGAGGCCATTGAGGATGCAAAATTAAATGCTGCTTTAAACGGATTAACAGAGACTGCGTTTTTTGCAGGAGACGTGATTAAGGTTTGTGATGATGCTTTTTTTGAAACCCATGGAAAGCCAGATGTCATTATCACCGATCCGCCAAGAGCAGGGATGCATGAAAAACTAGTGCAAAAATTATTAGAGATGGAAGCGCCAACGATTGTATATGTAAGTTGTAATCCAGCGACACAGGCAAGAGACCTGGCACTGCTACACGCCAAGTATACGGTGACTAAAATACAGCCTGTAGACATGTTTCCGCACACTTTGCATATAGAGAACGTGGTGCAATTAAAAAGAACAGATTTATTAAACGCATAATTTATGAGAGAATTTAGACCTACAAGTTTCAATATTTTACCAACGATCATTAAAAATTTAATCATCATTAATGCTTTAATGTTTTTGGCGCAAAATACATTTGCGGGACCCACTAGTTCATTTTCGGTCGAAGATTATTTTGCACTACACGCATGGCAAAGTAAATTGTTTCAACCATGGCAAATGATTACGCATATGTTCTTGCATGGCGACTTTGGACATATACTAGGCAATATGTTTGCACTATGGATGTTCGGTTCTGTTTTAGAAAATGTATGGGGGCCTAAGCGATTTTTATTATTTTATATTTTATGTGGTGTGGGCGCTTCGGTCCTGCACTTACTCATTCTTTCATATGAGTTTGTTCCAATGGCTTCGGACCTTATGAGGCTTAGTCAGATGAGTGTGTCAGGATCTCCAGATTTTAATAAAGCTGTTTTAGAATATGCAAAAGACCATAATATTCAGCTCACAAGAATTTTAAGCGAGAACAATGTAAGCTTGGCTACACCTGGTATTCGAGCCGAGATCATGGAGCTGTTGACAACCTATTACAATAAAACCCTTAATACCGCTACATTAGGTGCAAGTGGCGCTGTCTTTGGTATTATCATGGCCTTCGTTTATTTATTTCCCAATACCTTAATCTATATTTATTTCTTCTTTCCTATTAAAGCAAAGTGGCTGGGTATCTTGTATTTTTCTTACGAATTATTTTTTGCAGTGCGCAATACCGCAGGAGACAATGTGGCAAGATGGGCGCATGTGGGTGGCGCTATCGTAGGATTTGTATTAGTGTATCTTTGGTCTAAGAAGGAACGTCATAATAGGTGGAACTAACATTCAAATAATTTAACGCGCATGCAAACAACAGAACAATCAAAACCATTATTTGGCGCAGACAACAATGCTTTAGTAGCACTTGTATCGGCTAATTTAATGATTGCGGTGACCTATGGTATGACGAGGATGGTCTACTTTTTAGAAGGCTTCCCTATGTCACAGTTTTATGACCAAGTGGTACATCATTTTATGTTATCGCCGTATTATCAGGAAGCCTTAGAAAAACCTTGGACCTTTTTTATATACAATTGGTCACATGATCAATTTTGGACACTTTGTGGCAACATGATTTGGCTAACTGTTTTTGGTACCATTTTACAAAATCAAAAAGCCAATAAGCATTTATTTCCAATCTATTTATACAGTGGTATCCTTGGCGCATTGGCTTTCATTGGCCTGGGTGCCGGCATTTCATTTATGGGTGCAGAACTAAGTATTATGGCATTGGCTACTGCTGCATTGAGCCTGAATCCAACCTATCAACTTCAATTTAATGGAACAAGAGGCATTCCTGTTTGGCTTATTTTTACAGTGTATTTTATACTTCAATTGGCAACCCATGCCACTGGTACACCCGTATTCTTTTTAACATTTAACGTTGGAGGATTAGTAGGTGTATTGTATATGTATTTGTTGAAAAAGAAAATTGACCTAGGCAACTGGATGCATGTCCTTGTAAAAAAATGCAATGGTATGATGGCGCCAAAAGCGGCAGAATAAAAATTGATTTACATTATGGCAAAAAAATCACGCATCAGAATTTTTGGAAAAGGACTGTTATTGTCCGTCCACCTTATGCTTGTGGTATTGCTATTGTATCCACAATTTTTTATGCCTTTAGGATTTATCTGGGTGAATGGATTTTTAAGTTTAATTGCGCCCTATGTTGTGGTGTTGCATCTGTTATTTTTATTTATCTGGCTCATAGCCAAACCCATACTATCATTGATTTCTGTGGCAACACTAGGTATTGCATATCCAACTATATTGGTTTTATTTGCATGGCATCCAGGCGCTCCCTTCTCACAAAAAAAGAAAGACAATAGTTTACGCATTACTAGTTTTAATGTCAAAGAGTTTAACGGCAACACCCCCCAACCAATTGGACATAAATTAAGAACAGAGGATATTGCTGCCTCTATTCAAAAATGGGATCCAGATATTATTTGCTTGCAGGAGTACAATACCAAAGAACTTAAAAATGATATTGCCAACCACGCCACTTATTTTGATCAAAAGTATCCCTATTCGTTTTTTTCCAAAGACCATCAAATCAATGAGGCCAATTATTTTGCAGGTAATATCATTTATTCAAAATATAAAATCCTCTACGCCGAAAGGGTGCCATTTACCAATCAAGAAAGCTTGATCTATGTGGACTTATTAAAAGGGGATGATACCATACGGGTTTTCACCACGCATTTAGCCTCATTTAAGTTCAAGCAAAATGATTTCGAGGCAATTGATGATGCAGCTGATGCCAACAAAGCGGCATTAAAAGCAAAGTATGGTGTCATGCGTAAGATGAAAAATGCATTTATGATTCGTGCAGTTCAGGCTTCCATTATTCAAGCACAACTTGCTAAAAGTCCTTATCCCACTTTAATTACCGGAGATTTCAATGATGTCCCAAGCTCCTATACCTATAAACAAATTAAGGGGGAAATGCAGGACGCTTTTTTAACAAAGGGTTTTGGAATTGGAGCCACTTACATGAACCTATCCCCCACTTTAAGAATAGATTATATCATGGCGGATAAAAGATGGCAAGTAAAGGGATGGGAGTCTTTGGATGAGAACCTCAGTGATCATCACATGATTATGGCAGACCTTCAATTGGTTAAGAATTAGCCTTCTTTTAGGTAAAATAAAATTATCTTTGAGTTCTACTATGCCACTAAAAATATACAACTCGCTTACCCGTCAAAAAGAAGTTTTCGAACCTATTAATGCACCTTATGTGGGCATGTACGTTTGTGGTCCAACGGTAAGTGGTGAAAGTCATTTAGGGCATGCAAGGCCATTTATTACTTTTGATGTGGTCTATCGCTACCTTTTACATAAGGGCTATAAAGTACGTTACGTAAGAAATATTACAGACGCTGGGCATTTTGAAGAAGAAGGAAAAGTAGCAGAAGATAAGATTACAACCAAAGCGATTTTAGAAAAATTAGAGCCCATGGAGTTGGTGCAGAAATATACCAATCTATACCACTGGGCCATGACTCAATTTAATAATCTACCACCAAGCATAGAACCCACAGCAACCGGACATATAGTAGAGCAGATAGAAATGATAAAAAAAATCTTGGCCGATGGGTATGCTTATGAGTCCAATGGTTCTGTTTATTTTGACGTGGTAAAATACAATGACGATTATTCAAAAAAGAACCAACCTTATGGTATTTTAAGTGGTCGTAATATAGAAGAGCAATTAGAAACCACAAGAGATTTAGACAATCAGGAAGAGAAAAAAAATAAAGTAGACTTTGCTTTATGGAAAAAAGCACCTGCTGAACATATCATGCGCTGGCAAAGTCCATGGGGAGAAGGCTTTCCGGGATGGCATATTGAATGTTCTGCTATGGCCACTAAGTATTTAGGAAAACAATTTGACATCCATGGCGGCGGCATGGATTTACAATTTCCACACCACGAGTGCGAGATTGCACAAAGCACCGTTTGCAATCATCAAATGCCTGCGCGTTATTGGATGCATAATAATATGATTACCATCAATGGTCGTAAGATGGGCAAGAGTTATAACAATGTGATTAAGCTAAGCGAATTATTCGAAGGCAATCATGCTGAACTAACACAAGCTTATACTCCAATGACTGTTCGATTCTTTATTTTACAAAGTCAATATCGTGGCACATTGGATTTTAGCAATGAAGCATTACAGGCTTCAGAAAAAGCATTGCGCAGATTCATGGAAGGATACGAGTGGTTGCAAGCCCAAAGCTTTGGAAAGGAAACTGTTTCAAAAGACGAAGCACTTGCTACACAACTAACTACTTGGATCAACGAATTAGAACAATTCATGGATGATGATATCAATACTGCAAAAGTGGTGGCGAACTTATTTGAAATCCTACCTAGCATCAATTCTTTAAAGGACAAGCATATTGCAGCAGATGCAGTAGCTGGAACTGTTTGGGCAACTGTTCAAACACAATTAAAATTATTTGTAGAATCCATTTTAGGATTAAAAGTAGATCAGGGTGCCAATCGCCAACAATTGAATGGTGTGGTGGAGTTGTTGATTGAAATCAGAAAACAAGCAAAGGAGAATAAAGATTTTGCGACCAGCGATAAAATCAGGAATCAGTTGGCAGACATGGGCATTCAACTTAAGGATGAGAAAGATGGGTCTATGAGCTATAGCTTCTAATGATCGCCCTAATGATCACAGTCATCTTCATGCGCGTGGTTATGCATTCTGCAACTATTGTGGTTATTGATATGCGCGATGATGATAAAAAATGCAGCAGGGAACAATAATAATAATTCAATTTCTCTAAAGACCATTCTACAAAACATCAACCCTATCCCTATACTAAATAAGATGATTGGCTTAAAGCTGTGGTGGTGTTTTTTATAACCATGGTATAATGAATAGGCGCCAATCCCGAAAGAAAGCAGGATCATCCCAAACTCAAAATTTGGATTGTGTAATACATTGATACCTAATAAAGGAAGGCTGCTAAAAAATAAGGGCAGTAAGGCACAATGAATGGCACATGCCAAAGAGGCTCCTACTCCAATTGCGTCCCAATTCCAATTTTTAAACATAATGCAAAGCTAAGTCAATACCCTGAAAATAATAGTAACTTTGTGACGCATTTAAAGCAAATCAAGATGTCCAAGAAATCACTTATTTACCTCGCATTTTTCGCAGTCCTTCTTACGGGATTTTATTATTTTTTATTTAAGGGAACCGATAATTGGAAAGTGAAAATGCCTGTTTTAAGCTATGTACAACCCTTTTCATTTACCAATCAGGATGGGGAACAAGTAACAGAAAAAGTCTTACAAAACAAAATCACTGTTGTAGAATACTTTTTTACCACTTGCAAGGGCATCTGTCCAAAGCTGAATAAAAACATGAAAGAGATTTACTTAGTATATAAAGACAATCCTGATTTTCAAATCCTCTCTCATACTTGTAATCCAGAAATAGATTCTGTACCAGTATTAAAACATTATGCAGACTCTTTAGAAGTAAATACTGCTCAATGGATTTTCCTAACTGGCCGAAAAGATAGTCTCTACCAAATGGCCCGCGGTTCTTATTTATTAGATGATCCAAAAAACAATGTGGTTAAAATAGAAGATCAATTTATACATACCCAATTTTTTGCTTTAGTTGACAGAGCTGGTAAAGTACGCGGAAAAATTTATGATGGACTAAAGACTTTGGAAGTAGAACAATTAAAAGTGGATATTGGTAGGTTGATGAAAGAATAGTGGTTTATCAAAATGGAGTAAACAGGTTAAAAATATTGAAATGATTTTTGTAACAGGCGCAAGCGGTTTAGTGGGATCACATTTAATTCAATCTTTATTAAGTAAAGGAAAAAAAGTGCGCGCCCTGTATCGTCAAGCTGTGCCTGTCTTTGCGGGATCCGAACAATGTGAGTGGATCCAAGGAGATATCTTAGATCCTACTTGTTTAACCGATGCATTAGCAGGGGTGGACTATGTGTATCATTGCGCTGCGATTGTTTCTTTTGCACCAGGTGCAGCTGCAAAAATGTTACAATCCAATGTAGAGGGAACAGCCAATGTAGTGAATGCATGTTTGGAGCAAAAAATAAAAAAATTAATTTTTGTAAGTTCGGTTGCTGCATTAGGAAGAATAAGAGAAAGTGAAGCGATAGACGAGTCCATGCACTGGACACCAGCTACAAGTAATAGTGTGTATGGACAATCAAAATATTTAGCAGAATTAGAAGTTTGGAGAGCAATGGAAGAGGGACTGCCTATGGCGATTGTGAATCCGGTGATTATATTAGGAGCAGGAGATTGGAACAATGGTTCCTCTGGCATTTTTAAATCGTCTTATAATGAGTTCCCTTGGTATACAAGTGGCATGAGTGGTTTTGTAGATGTATTGGACGTGGTGGACGCCATGCAAATATTAATGGAGAGTAATGTGGTGGGACAGCGCTATGTATTGAGTGCAGAGAACATACATTATAGAGACATTTTTAATGCCATTGCAACAGCCTTTAATAAAAGACTGCCTCATAAAAAAGTAACCCCATTTTTGGCAGGGATCGTATGGAGATTAGAGGCCATCAAGGGTTTGATCACTGGTAAAGCACCTTTATTAACCAAGGAAACTGCAGCAACAGCTCAAGCTATTGTAAGGTTTAACAATCAAAAATTCTTGAATGCGTTTCCAAGTTTTCAATATCGGAATGTAGATGCTACTATTTTAAGAGTCGCTAAGGAGTTAAAAGCAATCCACCAACTACCTTAATCTTCCATCATTTTTTTCCAAAGTGCAGGGATTCTTCTAATCCATACATACTCTCTACGCTTCACAGCCGCATCTTCTGCAGGAAAGCCTAGGTATGTTTTATTACCTTCTATTGAATTAACCACGCCCGATTGACCAAGCACCACGGCATTTTCGCCAATCGTTAAAGTCTTATTTACACCAACCTGCCCCCAAATGGTCACACCCGATTTAATTTTTACACCTCCAGCAATACCCACCTGGGCAGCGATTAAACAATTTGCCTCTAATTGGGTATCATGACCAATATGCACCATATTGTCAAGCTTAGATCCCATACCAATAATGGTATCACCACTCACGCCACGGTCAATGGTGCAACCTGCTCCAATTTCGGCCCTATCTTCAATCATGACACGACCACAACTTGGCATTTTTACATACCAAGCTGGTCTATTTTTTTTAGTATTATAATAGAATGCATCTGATCCAATGACAGAATTAGATTGTATGATGACATGGTCTCCAATCACAGTATCTGCTAAAATTATGACACCAGGATGAATGATACAATGGTCTCCAATTTGCACATTAGCACCAATAAAAACATTTGGCATCACCACACTGTTTGCACCTATTTTTAAGTCAGAACTAATTGATTCTGTGCTTATTTTAAATGGTTTAAAGTGATGAACGAGTTTTGCATAGGCGTCAAAAGGGGCATCACAATACAATAAAGTTTTTCCTTCAGGTAGCTCCACATCTTTACTATTAATGATAATACAAGTGGCAGCACTATTGATGCAAGTAGCATAATATTTTGGATGATCTACAAAGACAATATCACCATTTTCAACTTGATGAATTTCATTGATTCCTGTGATAAAATTTTGATCATTACCAATGATTTCTGCATTTGTAAATTCAGATAACCATTGTACCGAAACGGGTGCGGGAAGCTTCATATGCGTGATTTTGGGCTAAATCAAAGATAATGCGCCTTTTTTATAAAAAATTTTTTTAACAAAAATACTTGCCAAATAGAGGCATTATTTTTTCATAAAATCGATTTTCAAGATTTATTTGAAGTAGTACAATTAAAATTTTTGATTCAATGAAACCCTTTGTTTATAAGTATTTCAACGATTTCAATTTTTTATATCAGAAAATAAAATCAATTTTAATTACGCTGATTATTTATTTTTTTTCTTTAAAAATTACGGCCCAAAAAGCCAATTTGTGGATAAACCCGAAAAATTTGTTTACAATTTATTTGTAATTAGAATAAAGTATATTTAATATTGTGAAGGGAATTCAATTCCCGTACTTACTAACCCATCTATATACGAGGTCCCACATCAGTGGGACTTTGTTTTTTAAGCCGCTCAAACAAGTACAAATTCATGGACTATTTTTTAATCTACAAACCATTTCAAGTGCTATCGCAATTCACTTCAACAGAAGGTAAATTGTGCTTAAAAGACATCTTGCATGTACCTACAGATGTGTATCCAGTGGGTAGATTAGATTATGATAGCGAAGGCTTATTGTTAATCACGAATGATAAAACTATCAATCAGCAGTTATTAAATCCTGTATTTGCACATCAACGTACTTACTGGGTTCAAGTAGAAGGTGCTATCACCGAAGCAGCCATTGTACAATTAAGCAAGGGTGTATCTATTAATGTGGATGGAAAAATCTACAAAACTAAGCCCGCGCAATTAGAAATTTTACCAGATAGTTTAGAAGTGCCAGAGCGCAATCCTCCTATCCGATTTAGAAAAAGCATCCCAACAAGCTGGGTAGCGATTCAAATCACGGAAGGCAAGAATCGTCAGGTGCGTAAAATGTTTGCACAGGTTGGTTTTCCTGTCCTGCGTTTAATTAGGGCAAAATTGGGCAAGTATTCGGTACATCAAATGCAACCAGGCGATTGTTTATCTTTAACTGTTGCCGAAGTTCAGGAAGGCTTCTTTCGCTAATTGACTGCTAAGTTTTACTTTTGCAGTAATACAATAAAATATCAACCGATTATAATGAGTCATTTATCAGAGCAGGAAATTATCAGAAGAGAAAAGCTACAAGCATTAGCAGCGGCAGGGATCGATCCTTATCCTGCCCCTTTGTACCCGGTAACACATTTATCACAAGACATCAAGGCGCATTACACAGAAGAGACCAAGGAGCAATTTGCTGCCGTTTGTGTTGCTGGACGAATCATGAGTGTGAATGACAAGGGCAAAGTTTTATTTGTAAAGATCCAAGACGATCAGGGCATATTTCAGTTATATATAAAGAGAGATGAGATTTGTCCAGACGAAGACAAAACCTATTGGGATGTCATCACTAAGAATGGACTGGACTTAGGAGATATCATTGGCGCAACTGGTTATGTGTTTACCACTAAAACTGGAGAGACCTCATTGCACGCATCTACCTTAACCTTATTGGCAAAATCGTTAAAGCCATTGCCTGTTGTAAAAAGAGATGAGTCAGGACAAGTATTTGATGCAGTAACAGATCCAGAGTTTAGGTACCGTCAACGCTATGCCGATTTAATTATCAATCCCGAAGTGAAAGAGACATTTACAAAGCGAACTATATTAATGAATACCATTCGCCAGTTCTTGAACGATCGTGGCGCTTTGGAGGTGGATACGCCAGTATTGCAATCTATTCCAGGTGGCGCTGCTGCAAGGCCTTTTGTGACGCATCATAACGCGTTGGATGTGCCATTTTATTTGCGCATTGCGAATGAATTGTATTTAAAGCGTTTGATTGTTGGAGGTTTTGATTGGGTGTACGAGTTTAGTAGAAATTTCCGCAACGAAGGGATGGACCGCACGCACAATCCTGAGTTTACTGTATTAGAATGGTACACGGCTTACAAAGATTATTTATGGATGATGGAAATCACAGAGCAGTTGTTTGAAAAAATTGCATTGACATTACACGGCAAGACAGAATTACAAGTGGGCGATAAGACCATCAACTTTAAAGCACCATTTAAGCGCATCAGCATCTTGGATGCGATTAAAGAAAATACAGGTATCGATATTAGTGGGATGGATGAAGCAGGCTTAAGAGATGTGTGTAAGCAATTAAAAATAGATGTTCCACCAACGATAGGCAAGGGCAAATTAATTGATGAATTATTTGGTGCCACAAGTGAGCATACTTATACCCAACCAACTTTTATCATTGACTATCCGGTAGAGATGAGTCCTTTGACAAAGAAGCATAGAACGAAGGAAGGGTTGGTTGAGCGTTTTGAATTGATGGTGAATGGAAAAGAATTAGCCAATGCCTACACTGAGTTAAATGATCCGATTGAACAACGCAAGCGATTCGAAGATCAATTGGCATTAATGGAAAGAGGAGACGATGAAGCGATGTTTATTGACCATGACTTTTTAAGAGCATTAGAATATGGCATGCCACCAACATCGGGTATTGGCATTGGAATAGATCGTTTGTGTATGATGATGTTGAATCAACCATCGATACAAGATGTATTGTTCTTTCCTCAGATGCGCCCCGAGTCCTTTGAATAGGACGATGAATAAAAGCTTTAAAAATGTAAGCTTTTATTCATTACGTCTCTTATGATTTTTTCAAGGCACCCCATAAACGGGTGCCTTGATTTTTATTTTTCTTTTACTAACACTAGTCACGGTAATTCAAAGCCGGTTTAATATCACCCAATAAAGCTTTGTATTTATATTCACCAATAGATTTAGTAAATTCTTCTGTTGCTTTTTTAATCAATTCAGGATTGCTCATTAAATCAATTGCAGTGAGTGCCATTGTTTTACTAGCCACTAGCATACCCTTTGTTCCTATCTCAGTTCCACCAGAAGCAACTGCTTGCCAACTATGAGCAGCGGTGCCTGGAACCCATGTCGCTGCGCGCAATCCTACAGTTGGTTTTGCATAACTCACATCACCCACATCTGTAGAACCGCTATTGCCTTCGTTGATATAAGTCAATGGTTTTATTGTAGCCGCAGTTGCTAAATCTACCGGAGCAACCATTGTTGGTTGTAATTTTTTAGCAAAAGCAATTTCTGCTTCTGAATATTTAACTCCTCCTACTTTATCTAAATTAGCTTGCATTGTTTCTGCAAGGGTCTTATTAATTAATAAATCATGCGTGCCACCTATGATATCATATTTCATTGTTGTACCAGTTCCTAGAGCTGCACCTTCTGCCGCCTTCACGACTCTATCAAAAATTTCCACTACTTCTTTTCTTCTTGGATGACGCACATAGTAATACACTTCTGCAAAATCAGGAATCACGTTAGGTGCTTTACCACCATTGGTGATCACATAATGGATTCTTGTTTCCTGAGGAATATGTTCACGCATCATGTTCACCATATTGTCCATTGCTTCCACCGCATCTAATGCAGATCTACCTTGGTCCGGCGCAGCAGCAGCATGTGCAGAAATACCATAAAACTTAAACTTAGCCGATTTATTGGCTAAGGCACTTGTTGTAGTAATTGCATTCACATCATCAGGATGCCAGTGAATCACTGCATCTAAATTATTGAACAAGCCTTCTCTTACTAAAAATACTTTACCACTTCCACCTTCTTCGGCAGGTGTTCCAAAAACCTTGATGGTACCTTTTAATTTACCAGCAGCAATTAATTCTTTAATGGCAATACCGGCAGATACACTTGCTGTTCCAAATAAATGGTGACCACAAGCATGGCCAGCATTTTTTCCAACAATAGGATCTCTTTCTGCTGACGCAGATTGATTGATACCAGGTAAGGCGTCATACTCTGCTAAAATACCAATCGTAGGACTGCCAGTGCCATAAGTGGCCACAAATGCAGTTGGAATGCCCGCAACGCCAGTTTCAACGGTGAAACCAGCGTCTCTTAAATGTTGAATATGTAGTGCAGCACTTTTTACTTCTTTATAACCTACTTCTGCAAAATCCCATATCTGCAACGCAGTTTTCTTGTCTGCATCATATGCATTATTCAATGCAGCGATTGCAGTTTCTTTATTGGCATTGATTTGAGCAGTGGCAGGATCCAATTTTGTTTTCTTTTGTGCCCAAGCACCAAAGGATAAAAATAGCATTGCTCCAAGGAATAATTTTTTCATCTTGTTGTTTTTAAAGCATTATAAAAATAAGTCGGTATATAAATGTCCACCCGGCACGACCGAATAGTGGGATAGGTCTGTGATGCCCTCTGCCGCTAAAACACCTTCGTCAATAAATGTTTGACCAGTGTACACCAAAGGTTTTTTAGTCACAATAGCATAGGCCGCATCTGCAAGGATAGCCGGCGTGCGACTCATGTTAGCAAGCGCTTCACCACCTAATAAATTTCTGACAGCTGCAGTATCAATGGTTGTGCGAGGCCATAATGCGTTCACTGAAATTTGATCTTCTTTAAATTCTTCTGCCCATCCAAGCGTCATCATGCTCATATTGTATTTAGTAATGGTGTAAGCCACGTGTGGACCTAACCATTTTGGTGCTAAATTAATTGGAGGTGATAAAGTTAAAATATGTGCATGGGTGGATTTTCTCAAATAAGGTAGCGCATGTTGCACCACTAAAAAAGTACCACGTACATTGATGCTTTGCATTAAGTCAAATCTTTTACTAGGCGTATGTTCGGTATCTGTTAATTGAATGGCAGAAGCGTTGTTGATTAAAATATCAATGCCACCAAATTTTTCTACTGTTTGTTGAATCGCATTTGCAATCTGTGCTTCATCTCTGATGTCTACCTGCACTGCTAAAGCACTTACGCCCAATGCTTCTACTTCTGCAGCAGCAGAGTAAATGGTTCCACCAAGTCGTGGATCTTCCTCTACCGACTTTGCCGCAATCACAATATTGGCGCCAGCTGCAGCTAATTTAAGTGCAATGGCTTTACCAATTCCCCTACTCCCACCAGTAATGAAAACTGTTTTTCCTAGAAGTGTTTTGTCAGACATATTTTTGTATTTAATGAATTGATGAATATTATTTTTAGAAACTAATTATTTTGAAATAAACCCTTGTATTAGCGAAGCCGTTTCTTCACAAGCAGTATCCAATACTTCGTTTTTTACAACCGCATTGAATTGATCACTAAAACTAATTTCGTATGCTGCTTTATCCAATCGCATTTGCATTTTTTCTTCGGAGTCTGTATTTCTTTTTGTAAGACGCTCTTTTAAAACCTCTATGGAAGGTGGTAAAATAAAAATAGATAAAGCTTGATCGCCTAATTGTTTTTGAATGGCAATCGCACCCTTCACATCAATATCCAATACGGGCATTTTACCTTCTGCCCAAATACGATCTAATTCAGATTTTAAGGTACCATAATATAACCCTTCATAAACCATTTCATATTCTAAAAAGTCATTTTGTTTGATATGCGATTCAAATGCTGCTGGGCTAATAAAATGATAGTCAACACCATCTTGCTCAGCGCCCCTTGGAGCCCTAGTGGTGGCAGAAACCGAAAAAGCTAGTTGAGGATAATTTGCCAATAAAAATCGCGTGATAGAGGTTTTACCAGCACCAGATGGTGCAGTCAAAATGATGGCTTTTTTGTGTTGTTCAGACATGGGACTAAATTAAGCAAATACCATCTAAATAAATCATAATAAAGAAGAAATAGAAAGCCAAAATTGGTTGTATATTTAAAAGACAATTTTAAGCAGCCACATCTAATTTTTATTTAATAATCGATTTTATGCAAAAACAACTTTTCACTTATTTGTTACTCGCTAGTTCATTATTTGCTATTGGGCAAAAGCCAGCAGAAGAAGGAACAGCTAAATCAGGATCTTTTAACAGAGCGCTTAGCTTAGACCAAAAAGTAGAAAAAACGGGCGAAGTGACTATTAAAGGACAAAAAGTACCTTATAAAGTAACTGCAAGTACACAACCAGTATGGGACGAAGAGGGTAAAGCAGTTGCTGGCTTATTTTATGTGTACTATGAACGTACCGACGTAAGCAATAAAGCAACAAGACCCTTGGTCATTTCATTCAATGGTGGGCCAGGTACCGCAAGCGTTTGGATGCATTTGGGCTATACTGGACCTAAAAAATTAAAAATAGACGATGAAGGTTATCCAATACAACCCTATGGATTCGAGGACAATCCACAATCTTTATTAGATGTAGCAGATATTGTTTATGTGGACCCAGTGAACACAGGCTTTTCAAGAATTTTAGATAAGGCCACTCCAGGATCAAAGTTTTTTGGTGTGACTGCAGATATTAAATATTTAGCAGATTGGATTAACACCTTTGTTGGAAGACAAAAGCGTTGGGCCTCTCCAAAGTTTTTAATTGGAGAAAGTTATGGTACCAATCGCGTATCGGGATTGTCATTGGAATTACAAAACAGACACTGGATGTTTTTGAATGGGGTGATTTTAGTTTCACCAACCGATCTTGGATTAAAGCGTGACGCAGTATCAAGTGCAGCATTGCGTATTCCTTATATGGCAGCAACTGCATGGCATCATAAAAAATTAGCTACACCATTTCAGTCTAAGGAACTAGAAAAATATTTACCTGAAGTAGAAGCATTTGCAATCAATGAACTCATGCCTGCATTGGCACAAGGTGGATCGTTGCCAGCAGATAAGCGCAAGGCCATGGTGAAAAAAATTGCAGGCTATATAGGCTTAAATGAAAAAGTGGTGGGAGAACAAAATATGGAAGTGCCATTTGATTATTTCTGGAAAGAGTTATTGCGTGATCAAGGAAAAACTGTTGGAAGATTGGATTCAAGGTATATTGGTATGGATAAAAAAGATGCTGGACAAAAACCAGATTACAATTCAGAATTGTTATCATGGGAGCATTCATTCACGCCAGCAATCAATATGTACTTAAGAGATGAGTTAGGCTATAAGACAGATTTGAATTATTATATTTTTGGTCCAGTACAACCATGGGATAACAGCAATAACAATACTGGAGAGGATTTGCGCTTGGCGATGATGGAAAATCCATATTTAAATTTATTGGTACAATCTGGTTATTACGATGGCGCTTGTGATTACTTTAATGCGAAATACAATATGTGGCAGATGGATCCTGCAGGAAAAATTCAGGACAGAATGTTCTGGGAAGGTTACCGCAGTGGACACATGATGTACTTGAGAAAAGAAGACTTGTCAACCAGCAATGATCACTTAAGATTGTTTATAAAAAATAGTATTCCAAAACTTGGCACGCCTGCCAAGTTTTAATAGTTAGATTGAAAATAATAGGCGTCGTTTCTTCAAAATTACGACGCCTATTATTTTTATACTTGGCACGCCTGCCAAGTTTTAATAATTAGATTGAAAATAAAAAAGCCCCAATAATTTATCGGGGCTTTTTTTAGTATACTTGGTTTAGTAAATCAGTTTAAAAGACAATACTTTTTTTAAAACTTTTATATTGCTTGACCATGCCAGCGATATATTCTTTTTTATTTTTAATCATTACACCACGGGCCTCTTTGGTATAGGTTGATCCTAAATAATCTAAAAAATGTTTCGAAGTGAAAATCGCCATCTCAATCATAATTGGAAATGCATCCATGCCCTTGTCTTCCATTAAATAATAGACACTTTTTTTATTGGTAAGACCTACTTTTTTAGAAATAAAACCAAGCTCTTCTAATTTCTTTAAACGATTAGACAGCATTTTGCTAGGCATATGCTCGGGCGATTCTTTAAATTCACTAAATAAGCATTTATGTCCCCAAATCATATCTCTAAGGATCAACAAGGTCCACTTATCACCCAAGATGTCTAAACCAGTTGCCACTGGACAGAGAGATCTAAATTCCGCCGTATTGATTGAGGTTTTTATCATTTTTCGTCTGTAAAAGTATCATTTATATACCAATTTGGCTAATTATTCCTAGATACCTGGGCCTCATTTTAGACAATATTAATATTTTATGATTTTTATAAATTTATTTTATAAGTATCTTTTAGATACTTATATTTATTCCAAATTTAAAAACTATGAAAAAATTATCGCTTCTTGCAATCATTATGTTTGCAGCATTTTCAAGTATCAATGCGCAATCTATTTTTACTTCTTATTCATTTAATGTAGAGCCAAAAGATCAAAATACAGTATTGCAACTGTATAAAGATTATTTTGGCAAAAAAGAAAATTTAATTAAGGGAGTGACTATTGCTTTATATGAAAATCATTTTAAAGGAAAAGATATTGCGACACATGAAATGATTGCTTCAGGTACTCCAGAAGCAATGGGTGCGGCTTATGATTCAAAAAGTTCAGCTGCTTGGATGCTATTTCAATCTGAACTTTCAAAATATTGTAAAGGGGTGAGAGCCGCAGAGGGAAAAAGAGGTTCAAACTTTGGTGATACAAGCAGCGCAATTTATCCAGTTCAAGACGCTTACTTTATCAACGTAAAAGATCCAGAACAGTATAAGGCAAAATTTGAAGCTTTTTGGAGTAAAAATACACCATCAAATACAAGAATTACATTTGGTAGTGTAACAACACTTAATGATGAAAAAACAACCCATTACGTTGTTAAAAGTTACAAGGATTTTACAACTAAGTTTAAAGATGACGCTACAAATGGCAAAGCAAATACAGAATTCACTAATTCAGTGAAAGATATAAGAACTTTCAACTATTCTACAACAAGAATTCTTTTAGGAAGATGGTAATCTAATTTAGTTGATAATAAAAAATCCCATCTGTATTACCGGATGGGATTTTTTATGTTTTAATAAAGACTTACTAAATCTTACAGATGCATTTAGTCTTCAAACTCTTCAAAATCATCTTCGTCTTCTTCAAATAAAGCTTCAAATTCTTCTGATTTTTCTTCAGATAATTCTTCGATGATATCAAATATATCATCACTTAACTTTTTCCACTGAAACGTTTCCACGTCTTCGTGAATTAAAATTAATACACAAGATTCCGTTTTCATAATCGGCTCTACTAATAAAACTTGATCTCCATCAAATTCATTGATAAGGTATTGCTTATCTAGGCTTAAATCGTTGAATACTGGCATAATATATATTTTGATTACAAATTAGAACTTTCATTTTAATGAATGAAACTATTTAAAGCATTCTAGTATTAACTTATTGTAAACGATTTATATTAACCATATTTTTATCATCATTCAAATTCAATTCCTTTTATAATTTGTACATTTAATAATGAAATCTTTTATATCTACCATTTTGTTCTGTCTGCTTGTAAATCAAGTCATTGGACAAGTGTATACCGCCCAAAATGCGCATTCACACAATGACTATGCACAGCAAAAAGTATTTCATTTAGCTTATAACGAAGGCTTTGGATCGATAGAAGCCGATATTCATTTAGTCAATAATGAAATCTTAGTTGGCCATGATACGAAGGACTTAAAAACTGCCAACACCTTAGCATTTTTATACCTAGAACCCTTAGTTGCTTACAATCAACCAGACAGAAAATTGCAACTGTTAATTGATATTAAAACAGATGCAAAACAAACACTGGATCAACTAGTGATGCTGCTCAATAAATACCCAAGCATTATCCGTAATAAAAATATTAAAATCGTTATTTCAGGGAATATGCCTGCACCAGCATTATTTGAAACTTATCCCGATTTTATATGGTTCGACGGAAGGTTAACTACCCAATACACACCAAAGCAATTGGCTAGAATTGCATTAATAAGTGAAGATTACTATAAAGTGATTGGCTATAAGTTTATATGGCCTCTTGATAGCGCATCCATTGACAAGGCGAAGCAGTTTATAGATAAAGTACACCAATTAGGCAAACCAGTTCGCCTATGGGCAAGTCCAGATAAACCAGCTGCATGGGAACAATTTATGCAATGGGGCGTGGATTTTATTAATACTGATAAAATAAAAGAATTATCAGATTTTTTATTAAGTCCTTTATAAAAACTAAAATCGCTTTTTAAAATTGCGGTTATTGTTGTTTCTTCCTCCGCCTCCGCCACCTGCATTAGGTCTGTTGCGGTTGTTCTGCCAACGGCCACCTGCTGGACGATAATCTTCGCGCTCAAAATTTTGATTGCGGTGTTTGATATAAGGTGTGTTGCTAAATTCTAATTCACCACCAGTGATAGCATTTAACTCGCTACGAATGGCATCGTCTTGTACTAATTCTTTATGCCAGTTACTGTAAGCTAATTTCATGTAATGCGCAATCGTGTGAGCGAATCCTGTTTTCTTTTCAGGATCTTGCTCGGCCATTGCTTTGTCAATTACCAATTCCAAATTCTTACCAAGGTGTGCATATTTGATTTTGCGTTGTGGGTAAGGCAAAGGATCGGGCTTTTGCTTATAAGTTTCTTTAGTTGGGATTGGGTAAGGACTTTCTACATCTAATTTAAAACCACTCATAAAAAATAAGTGATCCCATAACTTATGTCTATAGTCTTCGACATTCTTTAGTTGTGGATTCAGGAATCCCATCAACTCAATTACGACTTTTGCTTGTTCTAATCTTTTTGCGCTATCCTCAATGGTTAATAGATGATCCACCATCCTCTGAACGTGACGGCCATACTCTCTCATCCCCATGATGCTTCTTGCTGTATTGTACTCCATGTATATATTACTTCAACGAATAACAAATGTAAGGTTTTTTGCGGTATAAATAGGCAGCACATCGGGTGCTTTCGCGCCTTCTTCTTATCTTCGTAGTATGGAGCAACTATTAAAGCAAATAGAAGACATTAAAAAGGAAATCACTGCCTCAGAAGCAGCAAATGCAGCCGCTTTAGAGGAGTTTAGAATTAAATACTTGGGAACCAAGGGTTTGGTAAAGCAAATCATGGGGGAGATGAAAAGTGTACCCAATGACCAAAAAAAGGAATTTGGACAAATTTTGAATGCCTTTAAAATTGTAGCCGAAGAAAAATTTGAAGCCTTACAAGCAGGATTAGGAGATAGTGCCGCTATAGATACTGGCATGGACTTTAGTTTACCAGGAGATCCAACACCGGTTGGCACAAGACATCCATTGAACTTAGTGCGCAATCAAATGGTTTCTATTTTTAAGAGATTGGGATTTGCTGTTGCAGAAGGACCAGAGATTGAAGATGATTGGCATAATTTTGGCGCCATGAACTTGCCCGAAGATCATCCTGCGCGTGATATGCAAGACACATTTTATGTAGAAGAAAAAACCGCAGACCATTCTGCATGGTTATTAAGAACACATACCTCTAGTACACAAGCGCGCGTGATGGAATCACAGAAGCCACCTATTCGTGTGATCTGTCCAGGACGTGTGTATAGAAACGAAACAATTTCTGCAAGAGCGCATTGCTTCTTTCATCAAGTAGAAGGATTGTATATCGACGAAAATGTAAGCTTCGCAGATTTAAAACAAACACTTTATTTTTTCGTACAAGAAATGTTTGGCAAGGAAGTGAAAGTGCGTTTTCGCCCAAGTTATTTTCCATTCACAGAACCTAGTGCCGAGATGGATATCAGTTGTCAAATTTGTACAGGCAAGGGCTGTAATATTTGTAAGCACACAGGTTGGGTAGAAATTTTAGGATCAGGTATGGTACATCCAAAAGTGCTAGAAAATTTTGGCATCGACCCTGAAAAGTATACTGGCTTTGCGTTTGGTATGGGTGTAGAAAGAATCGCACAATTAAAATACCAGGTCAACGACTTACGTTTATATTCACAAAACGATATTAGGTTCTTACAACAATTTAAAAGTGTATAGGGACACCGTGATTTAATTATCTATGCTACACAACACCAAGGGTATTGTTTTACGCGTGACCAAATACGGCGATACAAGTGTCATCGCTTCTATCTACACAGAACTTTTTGGCCTACAACAATACATTGTAAAAGGGGTTAGAACCATCAGTAAAAAAGGGGCAAGCAAGGGTGTGTTTTATCAACCCGGTGCTATTCTGCAAATGGAAGCGTATCAATATCCAATGAAGAGTATGCAGATGATCAAGGAAGTCAATTGGTCCTATGTGTATCAAAACGTGTATTCGGATGTCTTACGCAACGCAGTAGCTACCTATATTGTAGAGATCTTACAACAAACACTGGAACCTGAACCCCACCCTGAATTATTTTATTTAATTGAGGATACCTTTAAGCAATTAGATAAAGGAGGCCCTGGATTAGTGAGTAACCTGCCCATTTATTTTTTAATTCACCTAAGTCAAACATTGGGTTTTGGATTGCAAGGTATTTATTCAAGCGATACACCAATCCTAGATGTGCACGAAGGTAATTTTGTAGCGAATAAGCCGCTTCATCCTTATTTTTTAGAAGGACTAGAAGCACAAACCGCATCTACATTCTTAAGTCTACAATTATACAATGAATTGGAAACGATCCATTTAAATGGGGCACAAAGAAAAAAAATATTGGAATTATTTCAGCTCTCTTTAAGCTGGCACTATAAAAAATTTACTGAGATCAAATCACTACCTATTTTACAAGCAGTGTTGCATTAAAATCTTTAATCAAAACTACACCAGGTTTTTTACCTTTTTCAAAACTCCCTAAATGCTTGTCCATCTGTAATGCACGCGCGCCATTGAGTGTGGCCCATCCAAGCATTTCTTCTAAAGGTATTTGTGGATGATGTTGCTGGATTGTTTTTAATTCATCCAATACACTAAGGCTCCAGTTACTTGCATAGCTATCGGTTCCAATCACAATGTTTGCTTTTTCGGAACGAAGTAATTCAACAGGTGGCATGGTTTGTTCAATGTACTGATTTGCGTTAGGACATAAACACCAAAAGGCTTTATCCATTGAAGTATGCACTGCTTGTATGTCTTCGGCTGATGTAAAACTATTGTGCACTAAAATACCATGATGTGCTTTTTTGAAAATAGGTAAAATAGATTGCAATGAACTTAATCCTGTTGCTTCAAAAAAATCTAGGTTCACTTTTGTTCTTTCATACATCCCTAAAAAACTACCGGTCTTAGTTTTAAAAAAATCATTCTCGTCTGGCGTTTCTTGATTGTGCATGCTAATGGTATGGATGCCAAAATGCGCACTTAACAAATCCCATAAATTATTTGTCACCGAATAAGGTGCATGTGGTACAATGGATGCACGCACACAGTTTTCTTGAAATTGTTTTTGGATTTCAAGACCCGCTATAATTTTATCTGCTGCAAGTGTTGGATCTAAGTCATACAATTCTACAAAACTGTAATAAGCTAAGTTGTGTTTTGCTTTTTGATTTAATGTGTCTAAGGTGTTGGAAATATCTCCCACCGCAACAATCCCATTCGCCATCATTTCTGATTCGGCCGCAACAATTGCTTCTTGAATGAGTTCGGGTTCCACTTGACGTAAGGCCACAATTTGTTTTACAAATTCTTGCAAGCCAGTGTGTGCGGGAATCATCCCCTTCATATGTGATAGTTCCAAATGACAATGCGCATTGATAAAACCAGGCGTGAGTATCCCTTCGAAATTTTGCACTTCATCTCCTGCATCTTCTATCCCCACCATGGCTTCAATGGTTCCATCTTTCTGGGTGATTAAAACCAGTTGGTCCTCCAAAAGCTCGGTTCCGGTAAAAATTTGCGTGGCTTGGAATTTTTGATACATATATATAAGTAGGGCATAAAATTAGCTTAAAAATGTGCAGCATGAACCTAAATAGACCTTTGGAGCCAATTTTGCCAGTTTTGATACAAATCTACTGAGTCATAACTAATTGATAGTCAGCACTTATTTAATATCATTTATTTAATGATACAAAAATATTATTGATAATCAATTACTTACAAAGCAATGCTAAAAAATAGTCCATAAAAACGCGTAAATACATCCAATCCCTCCTTACCTTTGCCCTCCCTTATAAAAGGGGATATTTTATGGCTGACGGGATAGCGCAGCCTCATTAAAACAAAGAATTATGAGTAAACTACATTTCACCACGAAGCACGCCAACGCGGCTACCGTTAAACATGGCTGGTACATTGTTGATGGTACTA